>Ga0074197_1000842_pt1 | contig 32302 bp, 22 predicted proteins | sample EPASupsiteSAE305_FD_64526 | JGI IMG/M metagenome (GOLD analysis project Ga0074197, IMG submission 64526) | Bioremediated contaminated groundwater microbial communities from EPA Superfund site, New Mexico - SAE3-05 reassembly with SPADES | ecosystem: Environmental > Aquatic > Deep subsurface >...
AATTTGTGATTGCGGAGCTGTTGACCGCGTTCGGGAAATGGCGCCAGGAAACGCCGCTGTTTGTTTCCGATCAGGCGATCCTGTTGGGCGCGGAAACGCGAACCTCTTCTCCGGTGCGGATCACGCGCAATGAACGCTTTGAATCGGTGAATGTGAAACATCTCTATCCGATAGGCGAAGGTTCCGGCTACACCGGCGGCATAACCAGTTCCGCCGCCGACGCCATCCGCGCCGTTTCGCTGCACATGGCGGAGGCGAGCCGGTGAGGCGTTTTTTCGGGCGTGTGCCGCGTTCGGCAAAGACGAGGCCGCTGCAACCCATTCGCTGTTTGCTGATTTAAAAAATGAGCGGGGCGCGATGCGGTTTCGTGGTGCCGCCTGCTGAATAGAAGGAGTTCTTGCCATGGATGTTGTGCTCGACGCAATCGAAGTACGGGTGCTGGGCAGTCTAATCGAGAAGGAATTGGCCACGCCGGAATACTATCCGCTCTCGCTGAACGCCCTGGTCAACGCGTGCAACCAGAAAACCAACCGGTCGCCGGTGCTTGCGCTGGATGCGGACACGGTGAGCGAGACCCTGCGCGCGCTCAAGGAAAAACACATCGTCTACCAGAGCGACGCCAGCCGCGTGCCCAAATACTGGCAGGGGTTTGCCAAGCAATACAATCTGGTCAATCGTGAAGCCGCCCTGCTCGGACTGCTGCTGCTGCGGGGACCGCAAACGGCGGGAGAACTGCGCAGCCGCGCCGACAACCTCTGCGCCTGCGACAGCCTGGAGCAGGTGACGCAATCGCTCGACAATCTCATCTCCACCGCTCTGGTTGTGCAGCTGGCCCGGCAGCCCGGCCAGAAGGAACAGCGCTACGCCCACCTCCTGGCGGGCGAACCAGAGGCGGAGCAGGCTGTCGCGCGTCAGGAAACGGTTGTGGTGGTGCGCAAGGCGGGCGATGAGCGGATCGCCGAACTTGAGCAGGCAGTGGCTATGTTGCGGGAAGAACTGGATGGTCTGAAAAGCGCGTTTCTCGCCTTTCAACAGAGTTTCGAGTAAATCCCTTCCTGGTTTTTTCTGTGGCGCATCAGATCGGAAATGAGTGCTTTTTCCTGGACATTGCCGGGGAGGCTCTTATCGTATACAGTCTATAAGGGTCACAGAGTGGTTGTGCGCTCGGGTTTTGTTGTTGATTGCTCTCTTGGCGCCAAGAGAAGAGCTGTGTGTTGGGTATGGAAAAGAAGGTTTCATGGGATGATATCCCCTCCCTTGACGGGCTTGGGGTGGATTGGGAGTACCAGCCGGAGACGCTGCTCGACAAGAGAGCGTTTATTCGCCTGGGCATGGGGACGATATGCCGCCTGGTTGAGGTGCGCGAGATTGTGGTGCGGCTGGTGACGCCCAAACAACAATACGAAGGGCCGCTGGTCGACGTTGGCGCAGGAGGGTGCGCGCTCAGCCTGCCGGTTCTGCTCGCAATCGATTCGCCGGTAAAGGTGGGTTTTTTTCTGGGCAGCGCCAAGATTCTTTCCCGGGGATTGGTTCGCCACGCCAATGCCGAGGGCGGACGATTCATCACCGGGATTCAGTTCATTGACCTTGCCCCGGCGGCGGCGGAATATATTGCCGGCCTGTACGCGGCAAAGGTGTTCAGCCACGCGGTGTGACCACCTCCTCGTTGAGGGGGTGTGGCGCGCAAAGTCAAAGTCCGCGTTTCTTCTTCCAAGGCCGGCAAGCGTCCAAACGCTTGCCGGCCTTTTGTTTTTTTCCTGTGGCCGAGAGCGTGTCGCCAGCAGATGGGCGGCCCTTGCCGGTGTCGGCGCCGCGCGCCTGTTCGATTGCTGCACGCCCGGCTGTGTCCCGCTGCGTTGCTTCTCCCGTGGGTTTCAGATTGACGGCTGGGCGCGGGAGTGCTATCCCCTTGACGAAAATGCGATTTCTGAAAGGGAGAGAAGCCTCGCCGCCTCTGCTCTCGCCACCTTTATGCCGCACGCCTGAACCATGGCCATCAAAAAATCCGACCTCTATTCCTCTCTCTGGGCCTCGTGCGACGAACTGCGCGGCGGCATGGACGCCAGCCAGTACAAGGACTATGTCCTGTTCATGCTGTTCATCAAATACATCTCCGACAGATACGGCGACTCGGACGATTTCGCCCCGCCGGTCGTCATTCCTCCCGGCGCCGGCTTTAAGGACATGGTCGCGCTCAAGGGCAAGAGCGACATTGGCGACAAGATCAACACCCAGGTCATCCAGCCGCTGATCGACGCCAATTCCCGCCTGGCCCGCAGTGACTTCCCGGATTTCAACGACTCCAACAAACTCGGCGACGGCCCTCACAAGGTGGAGAAGCTGGGCAACCTGATTGCTATTTTCGAGAACCCGGCGCTCGATTTCTCCAAGAACCGCGCCGAGAACGACGACATCCTTGGCGACGCCTACGAATATCTGATGCGGCACTTTGCCAGCCAGAGCGGCAAGAGCAAGGGCCAGTTCTACACCCCCTCCGAGGTCAGCCGGATCATGGTCAAGATCATCGGCATTTCCCCGGACAACTCCAAGGCCGCCACCACCGCCTACGACCCCACCTGCGGTTCCGGCTCGTTGCTGCTGAAGGTGGCCGCCGAAGCCGGCAAGCACATCACCCTGGAAGGGCAGGAGAAGGATGTGACCACCGCCGGTCTTGCCCGGATGAACATGATTTTGCACGATTTCCCCACCGCCAACGTGCTGTCGGGCAACACCCTGTTTGATCCCAAGTTCAAAGACGGCGAGCAACTCCGCACCTACGACTACGTTGTCGCCAATCCGCCGTTTTCCGACAAGACCTGGTCCACCGGCCTTTCCCTGGGCGAAAGCGGCGCCGGCGACGCCTTCCAGCGTTTCACCTGGGGCGTGCCGCCCAAAAAACAGGGCGACTACGCCTACCTGCTGCACATCATCCGCTCCCTGAAGGGCACGGGCAAAGGGGCCTGCATTCTCCCCCACGGCGTCCTCTTTCGGGGCAACGCCGAGGCGGTGATCCGCCGACAGCTCGTCCGCTCCGGCATCCTTAAAGCCATCATCGGCCTGCCCGCCAACCTCTTTTACGGCACCGGCATTCCGGCCTGCATCGTGGTGCTCGACAAGGAAAACGCCATCGGACGCAAGGGCGTCTTCATGATTGACGCCTCCAAAGGCTTCAAGAAAGACGGCCCGAAAAACCGGTTGCGCGAGCAGGACCTTCACAAGATCGTGGACGCCTTCACCCGCCAGGACGAGTCCGACCCGCGCTACGCCCGGATGGTTCCGCTTGATGAAATCGCCAGCCCGGCCAACGACTACAACCTCAACCTGCCGCGCTACATCGACTCCACCGAACCGGAAGACCTGCAGGACATCGAAGGCCACCTGCGCGGCGGCATTCCGGAGCGCGACCTCGACGCGCTGAACCGCTACTGGCAGATCATGCCGGGACTCCGCGCCGCCTTGTTTGCGACCTTGCGCCCCGGCTACAGCCAGTTGCGGCTGCCCCTCGCAGAGGTGAAACCCGCCATTTTCGGCCACCCCGAGTTCACCGCCTTCCACGCTTCCACCACCGGGCTTTTCACCCAGTGACGCCAGGCCAGCACGCCGCTGCTCAAAGGTTTTGCCCAGGACGGGCGGCCCAGGCTGCTGATCGAAACCCTTTCCGAGAACCTGTTGGCCGCCTTCAAGCGAGCGGCGCTACTCGACGCCTACGACGTCTATCAACACCTGATGGACTATTGGGTCGAGACCATGCAGGACGATTGCCACCTCATCAGCGATGCCGGGTGGCTGGCGGGCGCGCAGCCCCGCGAGATCCGGCAGATGAAAAACAAGGAGGGCAAACTGGTCTGGCCCGAGCCGCACGACTTCAAGCAGGGCAAGCGCCGTTTCAAGTGCGACCTGATCCCGGCCGCAGTGCTGATTGCCCGTTACCTCAAAGCCGAGCAGGACGGGGTTGCCGCCTGCGAGGCCAAACTGGCCGACGTCGAACAGCAGCTCATTGAGATGCGCGAGGAACAGAGCGGCGAGGACGGGTTGTTGGCGGAAGTGATCGAAGGCGAGGGCGACAAACAGAAGATCACCGCCAAGGCCCTCAAGGCCCGGCTCAAGGAAATCGGCCGCGACCCGGATTACGCCGAGGAGCGCCAGGCGCTGCTTGATTACGCCGCCTTGCTGGACCGGCAAACAGCGGCCAAGGCTCGGCTCAAGGGGGCGCAGGAAGACCTGGAAGCCAAGGTGGCCGCGAAATACCCGCAACTCGGCGAGGCGGAGATCACAACCCTGGTGGTGGACGACAAATGGCTGGCGTGTATTGCCGGCGCCGTGCAGTCCGAGTTGGACCGGGTCTCGCAGACGCTTACTGGCCGGATTCGGGAGCTGGCGGAGCGGTATGCCGCGCCGCTGCCGCAGTTGGTGGATGAGGTGGCGGAGTTGGCTCGCCGGGTGGAGGGGCATTTGGCGCGGATGGGGGTGATGGTGGGCTCACGCGGAGACGCGGAGAACGCGGAGGAAAAGCCATGAAGGAATATTCTCAAACGATTCTTCTCCGTGCCTCCGCGTGAAACTCTGTACAGGGAGATGATATGGAAGTGAAACCCGGCTACAAACAGACCGAGGTGGGTATCATTCCGGAGGAGTGGGAGGTCCGTCCACTCTTGAGCACAGTCCGCATCGCAAACGGCCAAGTCAGTCCCAAGGTTGAACCCTACAAGTCGATGGTATTGGTTGCGCCAGACCACATTGAAAGCTCAACGGGAAAATTGCTTGCCAAGGAAACCGCAGCCGAGCAGGGAGCGATAAGTGGAAAATATCTCTTCGACAGTGGTGACATTGTTTACAGCAAGATTCGGCCATATTTGCGCAAAGCCATTCTGGCCGACTTCTCCGGTTTATGCAGCGCGGACATATATCCGCTAAAACCATCGACGGATATCTCATCAGGCTATATTTTGGCCGCTATCTTGGGCTATCGCTTTTCCAAATATGCCGAGTCCGTTTCGGTTCGAAGCGGAATGCCCAAGATTAACCGAACAGAAATGGCGGACTTTTCGTTGGCTGTTCCGCCCCTCCCCGAACAACGCGCCATTGCGGAGGCGTTGAGCGATGTGGATGGGCTGCTGGGTGGGCTGGACCGGCTCATCGCCAAAAAGCGCGACCTCAAACAGGCCGCCATGCAGCAACTCCTCACCGGCCAAACCCGCCTCCCCGGTTTCCACGGCGAGTGGGAGGTGAAGCGGCTTGGGGATGTGGGGAAGTTCTTGAAAGGCAGCGGAGTGACCAAGGACCAAACGCGAAGCGGAACACTTGCCTGCGTTCGCTACGGTGAACTTTACACGCTCCACAACGATGTGGTGCGGGGCTTCCAATCTTGGATTTCGCCCGAAGTTGCCGCCACGGCGGTCCGGCTGAAGCAAGGCGACATCTTGTTCGCAGGATCAGGGGAGACGAAAGAGGAGATCGGAAAGTGCGCCGCATTCGTTAGCGACATCGAAGCGTATGCAGGCGGCGACATCGTGATTCTGCGACCCGACGACAGCGATTCCCTGTTCCTCGGCTATTACCTCAACACTGGCTCAATCGCTCGGCAGAAGGCGAGTCGCGGTCAAGGCGATGCCGTTGTTCACATAAGCAGCTCCGCATTGTCTAATGTTCTGTGCAAGCTACCCTCACCAGCTGAACAAACCGCCATCGCCGAGGCCCTCACCGATATGGACGCCGAACTGGCGAAGCTTACGCAGCGGCGCGACAAGACCCGCGCCCTCAAACAAGCCATGATGCAGGAACTGCTCACCGGCAGGACACGACTTGTTGCCCCCGGAGGAAAGAGGATAGAATGAAGAAAGTCCACAAAACAATTCCTTCCTCTCTCCGCGTCTCCGCGCCTCCGCGTGAACCAACTATACCGCCATGAAAGACTTACGCAACGGCGGGAGAAGCCCCACGCCCTCAAGCAGGCCATGATGCAGGAACTGCTCACCGGCAGGACACGACTTGTCTCCCCCGGAGGAAAGAGGATAGAATGAAGAAAGCCCACAGAGCAATCCCTTCCTCTCTCCGCGCCTCCGCGTCTCCGCGTGAACTAAATACACGGAACACAAAAACATGAAAGAACTCGACGAAATCACCGGCGCGATTGTGGATGCAGCGCTCAAAATACACCGGGAGCTTGGCCCGGGGCTGCTTGAGTCGGTTTATGAAGCGGTGCTGGCTCGGGCGCTTGCGAAGCGAGGACTTGCGGTGGAGCGGCAGAAGGTCATTCGTTTTGAATACGACGGCATGGTGTTCGAGGAGGGATTCCGCACGGATCTGCTCGTCGAGGGCCGGGTAATCGTGGAACTGAAATCGGTCGAAAAACTTGCTCCCGTCCACAGCAAACAAGTGCTGACCTACCTCCGCTTGACCAATCTCTCCGTCGGTCTGCTTATCAACTTCGGCGCCGCAACGCTCAAAGAAGGGCTTCGCCGCATTGTCAACAACCTCCCCCCTGAAGCATCTTGCCTTCGGGTGAATCAGCCAAATTGCGAGGCTCACGCGGAGACGCGGAGTTCGCGGAGGGAAAAGGCGTGAAGATTTTTAATCATTGAGCTGAGGGGATGCTTGATGCAGCTCTCAAAAGAAGACATCCGCAACCTCATTCCCCACCAACTCTCCGCGTCTCCGCGCCTCCGCGTGAACCAACCGCCAAGGAAACCCCATGCCTGAACAACCCCGGCCCGAACGCACCACCCAGAACCGCGTCATCGCCCTGTTCACGGACCCGGCCCGCCCGGATTGCCTCGGCTATGACTACCTCGGCGAGTGGCACAAACGGGAGAACAACCGCTGCATCGAAGTGGACCTGCTCCGGGCGAACCTGCAGCAACGGCGGTATGGCGAGGCGCATATTTCTGCCGCCTTGCAGAAACTGATGCTTGCCGTCGACGCCACCGGCGCCACCCTCTATCAGGTGAACCTGCGCGCCTACCAACTGCTGCGCTACGGCGTGGCGGTGCAGATTGCCGCTGGCCAGCCGCACGACACAGTGCATCTGGTGGATTGGGAGCACCCGGAAAACAACCACTTTGCCCTGGCTGAAGAGGTGACCTTGCGCGGCGGCTACGAGCGACGGCCCGACCTGGTGCTGTATCTGAACGGCATCGCCGTTGGCGTCGTCGAGCTGAAGCGGAGTTCGGTAGAGATTGCGGACGGCGTGCGCCAGTTGATCACCAACCAGGAGGAGATGTTCAACCTCGGGTTCTTTGCCACGGTGCAACTGGTGTTTGCGGGCAGCGATGCCCAGGGGCTGCGCTACGGCACCGTCACCACACGGGAGGAGTTTTTCGTCGACTGGAAGGCGACCGCCGCCGCCCCGCTCATTGCCGGGGCACTGCTGGACCGGCCGCTGGCAGAGATGTGCGCCAAATCCCGCCTGCTTGATCTGATCCGCAACTTCATCCTCTTTGACAACGGCATTAAAAAGGTTCCGCGTCCGCATCAGTTCGCGGGCGTGAAAGCGGCGCAGGAACGCGTGCGTCAGCGGGAGGGCGGCGTCATCTGGCACACCCAGGGCAGCGGCAAGAGCATCCTCATGGTGCTGCTGGCCAAGTGGCTGCTGGAAAACGACCCCGAGGCCCGCATCCTTGTGGTTACCGACCGCGATGAACTCGACAAACAGATCGAGGGCGTGATGAAAAACGCTGGGATTGTCGGCGAGGACTCGCCTTCGCCCCGCATCCGGAACCGGGCTGAACTTGTGGCCAAACTTGGCGCCGCCGCGCCCCGGCTGCTGTGCGCCCTGATCCACAAGTTTGATCCCGCCGACCGTGGAGGGCCTCCGCCGCAGGTGCATGGCCGCTTCTACGTGATGGTGGACGAATGCCACCGCACCCAGGGCGGCGACATGAACAAACAGATGAAGCGCTGGCTGGAAACCGCGATTTTTATCGGCTTCACGGGCACGCCGCTGTTGCGCCGGGACAAACAAACCACGCGAGACGTCTTTGGCGGCTACATCCACACCTACAAGTTTCATCAGGCGGTGGCCGACAAGGTGGTGCTCGATTTGAAATACGAGGCCCGCGACGTGCCGGAGCGGTTGACCTCGCAGAAAAAGATCGACGAATGGTTTGAGTGGAAGACCAAAAACCTGAACAACTTTCAGAAGGCGCTGGTGCGCAAACGCTGGGCCACCATGGAAGAGCTGATGAGCGCGGAGGGACGCAAGCGGGAGATCATCGCCGACATCATTGGCGACTTCGCCCTCAAGCCGCGCCTGAACAATGATCGGGGCACGGCGATCCTGGTGGCGGCCTCGATCTACGACGCCTGCCACTACTTCCGCCTGTTCCAGCACACCGCCTTCGGCCCCTACTGCGGGATCATCACCTCGTATGAACCGAACGCCAACGCAATTTCCAAGGAACCGCCGAACAGCGACGAGCGCTACAAGTTCGTCACCTACACCCAGCATGTGCTCAAGAAGGGCCAGACCACCAAACAGTACGAGGACGAGGCCAAGCGCCGCTTTATTGAGGAGCCGGCAAATCTGAAACTGCTGATTGTGGTCAGCAAGCTGTTGACCGGCTTTGACGCGCCCTCCTGCACCTACATCTATCTCGACAACGAACTGCGCGACCACAACCTGTTTCAGGCCATTTGCCGCACCAACCGGCTGGACGGCGACGACAAGGACTACGGCCACATCGTCGATTTTAAGCAGCTCTTTGGCGATGTGCAGCAGGCCATCGCGGTCTACAGCTCCGACGAATTGGACCTTGATCAGGGCAATGGCGGCGACAACAACGTGCGCCTTAAAAACTGGCTGGAAGAAGGCAGGCGGCAGCTCGACAACGCCCGCCAGGCGCTGGTCTATCTGTGCGAACCAGTGGCCCTGCCGCGTGAGATTGAGCAGTTCCTGCTCTATTTTTGCGGCGAGGGGGCCAGCCCCAACGCGCTGGTCGAGACCGAGGCGCTGCGCGTTTCCTTTTACAAGGCGGTGGCCAATTTTACGCGGACCTTTGCCGAGCTTGCCCAGGACCTGACCGAGGCCGGTTATTCCTGCGCCGAGGCGGCGGCGCTGCAAACGGAGGCGGCGTTTTACGCGGAGACGCGGGCGGCGATCAAGAAGCATTCCGGCGAGGAGTTGGACATCAAGCCGTTTGAGGCGGACATGCGCCACCTCATCAACACCTACATTCAGGCCGACCCGGCGGCTGAGTTGGGGGAGTTGGGCGAGCTGTCGCTGACCGAGCTGATCATCGACACCGGCATTCACGACGCCATTGCCAGGAAGCTCAACGCCAAGGGCAAACTCTCGAAGAACGCCATTGCCGAGGGGATCATCAACAACGTGCGCAAGACCATCATCCGCAACCAGTTGACCGATCCAAGGTTTTATGCGCAGATGTCCGCGTTGCTCGACGACCTGATTCAGCAGAGCCGGGCGGACACGGCCGCTTACGAGGAGTTTTTACGCAAGGCCGAGGCATTGGTTCAACGGCTGGCGGCACGGCAACCCGACGCAGGTCTGCCAGCGGCGCTGCAGGGCAACCACGAGGCTGCCGTGATCTACAACAACCTGCCCCAGATTCTTGCGGAGGTCTGCGGCGGGACCATGGCGACCGCTGAGCCGTGCCCCGATTACGGCGAGGAGCGCATCCGGTTGGCTTTGGAGATCGACCGGGTGATGCGCGAGCGCGCCCCTGCCGGATGGAAGGGCGACCAAGCCCGCGAGGCTCAGGTGTTGAACGCCCTGTTTCCGCTCGTTGGCCGTGACCGCGAAGCCACGCTGGCATTGTTTGCGCTCGTCAAGAACCAGCCGGGGTACTGATGACCGAAATGATTACCCTTGGAGAGCTTGCCATTGAAGTGCAACGCAAGGACATCAAGCATGTCCATCTCTCTGTGCATCCGCCCGACGGCAGGGTGACCCTGTCCGCCCCGACGGCGACACGTTTGGAGGCGGCGCGGGCGTATGCGATTTCCAAGCTCGGCTGGATACGGGAACAGCAGCAAAGGCTGGCGAAGCAGGCGCGGGAAACGCCTCGCCAGTTTATCGAGCGGGAGAGTCATTATCTCTGGGGCAGGCGGTATCTGCTGACGGTCGTGCATCGGGCGGCAAAACCCTCGGTCTCCCTCGATCACAAGCGCATCACCCTGACCGTGCGGCCCGGAAGCGATGCAGCCAAACGCGCCGAGGCGATGCATGCATGGCACAAAATGCTGCTGCACCATGCTGTTCCGCCGCTCATCGAGAAATGGGAGCAAAAACTGCAAGTTGCAGTGCGCGGCTACTTTCTGCAGCGGATGAAAACCAAGTGGGGCAGCTGCAATCGTCAGGCCGGGCATATCCGCCTCAATACGGAGCTCGTGAAAAAGCCCAAGGATCTGCTCGAATATGTGATTGTTCATGAGATGGCGCACCTGATCGAACCGACGCACAGTGTTCGGTTTCTCGCCATCCTTGACGAGCATTATCCAACCTGGCGAGAAGCCCGCGCCGAGTTGAACGAACTGGAGCTGGCTTCCGAGGCGTGGAAAGAGTGAATTTGTTGGGCTGGAGGGATTTTTTCGGTTCGGTGCGGTTGCCAATCGACTGAAGGGAGGGGGGAGCCCTCAAAGGAGAGGGACAGACGGTGGTTACAGTTTTCTCCTTAAATTAGAGCGATAGGTGGAATCCGCTGTGCGCAAAACAAGAACAGCCAGGACAACTGCGTTGTCCTGGCTGTAAATTTCGCTCTATTTCAAGCAAAACCGGTAACGAAATTAGCGGGATATATAACCCGAGAACTTCGTGACTTATAAAATGGTGCCGAAGAGAAGACTCGAACTTCCACTGGGGAACCCCAACTAGACCCTGAACCTAGCTAATGTTTCGCATAAGCATTTGATTTATTATAAAAATACTAAAATATATTATATAAAAGCTCCATTTTTGCTCCATTTTTTCGAGGCAACGATTAAGCATGTGTTTAGGGAAACGTAAACGAACTCTTTGTGTTTGTGAATTATTTCACGGTGTCGATCAACTTGCTCCCTGACTTGAACGGTACCCCTGGCAACTTACAAAGACATAGCCTCATATTCCCCACAAGGTCGATAACGGTGCTGCCCAGATTCCTTCGGCTAACGGCATAGTATCAGTGCCGTCGTAAAGTAACACGCCCATCTTGAACTGCCTCACCGCGAGGCTGGCCATCTTCTTTAAGCCACGCAAGTCGCTTTCCTTGACGGTAGCGGCGGCTTTGACCTCGACTCCCACCAACTGTCCAGCGGCGTTTTCGATAACAACATCAACCTCGAACTTGTCCGCATCCCGGTAGTACATCAGGCGATAATCACCGCTTGCCGTAGTCGTGTGCTTGAGCAACTCCCCAAAGACGAAGCTCTCTAGCGCGTTGCCAAACCGCGTGCGATCCTGCTGAGTTTCCTCAGCGGTCAAATCAAGTAATGTTGCCAGCAGGCCGGAATCGATGAACTGCAGCTTCGGGGTCTTGATCACACGGTTGAGCCTGTTTCGAGCCCAGACGTCAATCCGCTTGAGCAGGTACATCTGCTCGAAGACACCGACATAGCGAGAGACTGTCTTGCCATCCAACCCCACGTGGCCACCCAGTTGAGTGTAGTTACACATCTGGCCAGCCGTCTGCGCTAGAGCACGCAGGAAACGTGGTAGCTGGTCGAGTTTCTCGATACCTGCAACATCTCGGATATCTCGCTGAATAAGGGCGTCAATGTACTGCCGTGCCCACGCCACACGACGCTTGGTGGTCGCGCGCGATATTGCTTCGGGGTATCCGCCGCGCAGCACGCGATCGATCAGATCACTCCCCAGTGCGGGCTGATCTACCTTGAGAATCCGACCGGCGAAAGCGCTGTCGATCCAGTTGGCCGAACGCGACCCGATTTCGCTCTGTGACAAGGGCAGGAGAGACAGCGTCTCCATTCGGCCGGCCAGCGAGTCGGCTACGGTCGGCAGCGACATCAGATTGGCCGAACCAGTGAGCAGAAAACGGCCGGGACGACGATCCTCGTCCACGCTTTTTTTAATGGCCAGCAGCAACTGGGGAGCACGCTGGACTTCATCGATAACCGCTCGATCCAGGCTTCGGATCATGCCGACAGGGTCTTCCCTTGCCGACAGCAGTGCCAGTTCATCGTCCATGGTCAGGTAGCGTAGCCCCTGCTGCTGTGCAATCTGGCGCACAAGCGTGGTCTTGCCCGCTTGGCGCGGACCTGCGAGAAGCACGACCGGCGTGTCCAGCAAGGCTTCGGCGATGTGCGGTTCGATCAGGCGCGGGTAAAGGGATGTTATGTTCATTCGCCTAGAGTGCCGTAAAATCTGGAAACAATCAACGTAAATTTCGGAATGATATTCCGATTATTTCGGAATTTAGTTGCGTAGATCACGGAGGGTATCGGCTTGAGGATGCTCTTGCAAAGCAACCTACACCTTCTTGATGACCATAAATTAAAAGCGATCGACCGAATCGAACAATTAGGCCGATAGTGTTATTTCACGGAATCGGTCAACTTGCTCCCCGCCTTGAACTTCACAACTTTCTTGGCGGGGATGTTGATTGTCTCTCCCGATTGCGGATTTCTCCCCTCACGGGCAGCTCGGTCAGCAGTGGAGAAGGTACCAAATCCGGCCAGGGTGACCTTGTCGCCGGTCCTCATCGCCTCTGCGATGGCTGAAAAGACGCTGTTCACCACCTGCTCGGCGGCTGATTTACTCAAAGCGCTTTCTTTGGCAACCTTATCGATCAACTCGGTTTTGTTCATAACTGCTCCTTTGGAAGAGGAATTCTGAAAATATTGTCATGGCATGCGAGATAGCAGACCTTGCCCACCAAGGCAAGGTACAATTGCCTTGGTGGGTCATGCATCGGCCGAAACCGCCCCCTCTGCGTCACGCGAAGTCTCGTCGTCCTTCTCCTGGGCTTTGAGCAACTCCAAATAGTCTTTGATCTCATTGGGGGCATAGTAGCGGAAATTGACCCTTCGGCTGAGCCGTGCGGTGAAGTCAGAAAAGGCCATTACGATCTCCCGCCCTTCTTCCATCAAAGCAGCACCCTCTTCGTAGGTGATGCCGCCCATCTCTCCCAACCGGCCTTTGAAATTGGCATAGGCCATGTCAAACTGCCGGAGGATACTGAACATGGTCGACCCAATCGGCGAGTTGACCCGCATGACCCGGGAGCCTTTTTCCTTCACCAGATTGATTTTCCTCTCCTCAATCTCCTGCCAAGAGGGACGCTGTTTTTTCTCTTCGTGTTCCATGGTTGAACCTCCGTTGCCGGTTAGGCAGAAATACGTTGTATGTTGCGCTTGATCCGGTGACGATGCCAGCAGTCAAGCAGGTAGACCGATCCATAAGGAAACACCGCCGCCAACACCATGAGCAGGCTGCTCTTGGTGGCCAGCGGCACCAGATGCGGCTTGATGGCAAAGAAGCCGTGGTAAATGTCATGGGCTTTTGCCCCGAACTGGCTGGCCAACCGGCCGATGTTCTCCGGGGTGCTCAAACGGAAGAGCACCAGATAGATGACATAGACCAGAAAGGCCTTAAGCAGCAGGGAGAGGGCCCGACCGGAAAGCAAGGAGTTGACCGCCTTGCGGGTGATGTTGCCGACAAAGTAGCGACTGATGTAGCTGCACATGAGGGTGTTGATGATCAGGGGCAGGTAAGGAATGCAGCCAAAGAGCAGATGGCTGAACCAGTCGAGATGGAGGAAGACAAAGGGGAACAGGTAGAAATGGAATACCGGGAACAGCAGCACCAGGGCAAGGCCCTCGTTGAACCCGCTCTTCAATCCGATCTTGAAAAAATCGATGGTCCGTTCCAGGGTGAGGAACTCGGCCGGAATGTTCTGCCCCTTGCTCTCAATCACATAGAATTGCTGAATCTCGGATATGGCACTGAGCAGGTTGACCGGCTTGTAGATTCGGCCGGCATCGGTGGTGATAATCTGGGCATTGGTATCGTTTGCCCCTTTGGCTTCCCGTTCCTTGGCCATCAGCTCACCTGGTCACTGCCGGTATAGGGACTGACATTGAGGATGTCGCGGAGCAGATCCGGTTTGGCCCGTTCCATCTCGGCGATGGAGCCAAAGGCCTCGGCATGGAAGGGGGTATAGTATCCTCGCATCTTCGTGTTGAACTTCCTGGTGACCAGGAAGTATCCGCCGAAATAGGTCACCTTGATCAAATGGGCGGCAATGACCTCATGTTGCTGGCGCAGGTGCTGCACAACACTGAACAGCACCTGGCGCATGGTGGCGTCATCCTGGGCCATGGTGGCGATCTCCATGCAACCGGCCTCTTGAGCCTGCTTGCGGGCCACCTCTTCCAGCACCTTGACCTGGAAATAGACCAGGCCATCGGCCATGGAGAAGGCCAGAAAGCGTCGGCCCTCAACCCGGTTGATGTAGGGCTTGAGCATGGCCAGGTATCCGGCGGCATCGAACCAGGCTGAAATGTCCATTCGCTGGGGCGGCGCGATCTCTTCCCGGCTTTGCGCGGTATCGATGGTTTCCCCATAGATATCCTCCTGCACCCGTTGCACCGCTTCCCGGGATGACGATTGCGGTGGCTTCTCTTTCGCTTCCTCTTCGTGCGATTCCACGGTATCCTCGGGTACCTCCACTTCCACCCAACGTTCCAGTTCCTGCTGGCGGGCCTGTTGATCGGCCTTCTTGAGGGTTTTGCCCAGCAAACCCTCGGTCATCTTGTGGTGCATCTTGATCGCCCGGAGGATGTCCTCCTTGCGGGAGAGTTCCTTGAATCCCGGAATACCAGAGATGATGGCGCCAGCGGCCAGGGGATGTTCGCCCAGGGCATAGAGCGAACCCCGCGCTGATTTCAGCTTGCCCAGGTCATGACCCAGAGCTGCTACCATGGTATCCGGAATCACATGCCAGGCCTGATGGTCGGAGAGTAACTTGACCACCTGCTCGGCCACGTTGAGGGAATGATCGAGGAGCGTGGTCTTAGCCAGAATCTGATAGGTGTTCTGCTCCCAGGCGGCTTCCACATCACCCTGGACATCGACCACCGAAGGACACTGTCCTTCACGGTCAAGGAGGCGAACAATCTCCAAACACACCGCCCGCTGCCCGGGCGCCTGGTTGAAAAAAGACCAGGTTCGCAACTGGCTGGCAAAGGAGCGGGAGCGTGGGTGTACAAGTTCAAACTTCTCGATGCCTTCAGCGATCACCTGCTCGTTCCGCCAGAGGTGGGCCAGCTCCGAGATATGCTTCACCCCCTCTACCCGGGTGAATGATTTGGGCCTGACCCACCGCTGCGAGAGGGCACTCAGGGTCATCTGCTCCAGGAGTGAGGGCTCCTGCTCCTCACTCCGCAGCACCAGTATGCCGGCAAGGCCAACCAGCACCAAAGCCACCCCCAGGATGATCGTCGGCCAGATGCTCAGCATCAACCGCTCTTGGTTTTATTTTTAATGATCGTCTCTCCGGCCAGGTCCGGAAAGACCACCTTGAGCCTGCCTTTCTCGACGTCGGCGGTCACCCCTTTGTAGGTGCCGGAGTAGGTTATGAGGAAGAGTTCACGGGGCTTCATCTTGAGGATCTCGCTCGGCTTGATCCGCACCTCCTCGGTCTCACGGATGGCGACGTTACCGCCCAGGGAGATGATGGGAGAAAATCGTTTCTCTTCCCCCAAATGTTCGGAGACGTAATTGGCGGTGCTGGGATCTGGCACCCGCATGAACAGTTTGGTGTTGCAGTTGTCGAGGATGGTGTTGGCCCGATCTTCACCCACCTCGGCATACAACTGGCTGATCGATTGGCAGTAGCCGTGGATGAACACCCCGGCCCCGCCGGCCTTGGCAAAGAGATCCTCAATCCCCTGATAGAGGACCGACTGGGCCTCGTCGATATGGAGCACCAGCGAGGGCGTCACATTCCTGCCCGAGGAATAGACTCTCCCGACAAAGGCCTGGATCATGGAAATGATCACCTTGCCGGCGGTATAGGCGGCCCGCTTGGTTAAGAGCGATCCCAACTGCACAACCAGGATGATACCTTTGCCTTCCTCCAGCCGCTGAATGAAACGGTTCTCGTCGGCCTTACCGATGATCTTGCCGACATTGCCCGAGGTCAGCTCGGTGAGCGCCACCCGCAGCGAGCTGGCCACCTTGGAGTAATAGTCCGCCGGCGTAGACAAAATTTTCTGGATGTCCAAGGAGAGCTGCTTGGCCTCCGGGCTGTCGATGTAATCGATCTTCTCCTTGAGCTGTTCCAGGTCCTGATGGCTGATGTGGTTCTTGATGTCGTTGAGGTTGAACGAGGGTTTTGTCCCGGCCTGCTCAGCCAGCATGATCAGGGCCTGGACCACCACCAGGCTGACTTCGTAGGCCACCCCGAAGAAATAGGGTTCCCGACCAATGGCCACCCCGGCGGTTATATGGGCCACCAATTCCTCGGGCATGTAGTAGGAGGACAAAGGGTCAAGGATAGCGCTGTACTGAGGAAAGATCGGGGTGATCAGCATCAGGTCGTCGAGCCGATCGGTCTCGTGGGCTAGTTGGGTGATCTTGGAAAACAGATCGATATCGCCCTTGGGATCAATGGCCACCACCGAATACCCCTTGCAGATATCCTGCTCGATGATGTGCTCCATGATCCGGGTCTTGCCGACCCGGGTGGTGCCGAAACACCAGAAATGGCCCTTACGATGGCTATCGGGTAAACCCAGTTCCATGACCGCCTGCGGATGATCAAGATGCACACCTTGTCCGATATGGGTCCAGCGTTCCTTCGGTTCTGCCTGTTCTGGTGACTTCATGGCAAGACCTTGACGATTCGGACCTCGATCCGTTCCTGGAGTTCCCGGTCCACGGCAATGATCACCTCTCGCGGCAACCTTCGCGTGGTCAGGACAATGCTCTTGTGGCCGACATAGCGGGTCAGGCAGCGGAAGTGAAACCGGTCTGCCCCATCGCCCAGATGATACCGGAGCAGATTCTCGGTCAGGGTCTTGGATACCCGGTCAAGGATGACTTTGGTGCGAGGGGTGCCGTTCACCAGCACCGGTTCGATCCGGCGCAGATGAAAGGCTCGGCGTTGGCCAGGCTGCAACCGGCCGGCATGTCGTTCGTGCAGGCCGATCCGGTTGAGGGGACAGGTGGCGATGATTGGTTCGTCGGGGATGATCTCGGTTTCAACCAGGAGATGGTCACCGATTTTGTTGCGGACCACCTCGCCCCAGACCAGTCGCCGCTCAAACCCTTTGAGCAGGCGAACCTGTTTGATGACCGCAGCCGTGGCCAAGTGGCTTTCGAGAATGGTGTTGAATTGATTGCGGGAGAGAACAGCCGGAAGATCGAGGAGGTACTGAACAGGAAGACCGTTCAGTTTGCTATAGGCCACAACTTCCAGTTGCATACCGTCTCGGAAAAAAACCATGACCTCCTGCCGGTACCACTGGGAAAGCTGGCGAGCAAAAGCAGATTCAATTTCCTGGATGACTTCGGCTGTGGAAAGAGCGTATCGACTGGCGAGCGACAGAATGATGGACTGCATGCGTAATCATCTCCCTGATGAAGATAAAAAAGGCGACCGTTCCAATCGGTCTCTCTTCTTTTTTCAGGGGTGATGACATCGCATCTGCAGCGTGACATCGTTTTTGGGGGTAGCTGAGGGGGAAAACGGGGGGTGTTTCAGGGGAAGGCTGCACCAATATTCACCTGACAACGGCGGGTAATGAGGTATTCAACATATTGTATTAAAAACGAATTTGACTGCTAATCTCCTCTGGAAAAGTCTCCACCTGTAATGGGCTTCATTTTTTCCAACAATGAGTTCTGGTAAGAGATTACATCCGGCTTCATTTGGAAAAAGTGGGTATGCAGTTTGCTCAACCGGCCACATAATGTAGTATGGGGTCATGGAAACCCAAAAATATCCGGTTGCCGGGACCGACTACCCACGAACGTTCCAAGAATTTGATATTTGGTTTGCCAGCGAAGAAAATTGCCTTCAGTATGTTGCTAAGCTTCGATGGCCCGATGGTTTTCGTTGCCCCGCCTGCGGCGTAATAGCTGAAAATCCATCTCTGATGGAAAGAGGCCTTTATCTGTGCAGGCAATGCAAGCACCAAACTTCGATTACGGCTGGTACACTGTTCCATAAAACGCACAAACCACTTCGTATCTGGTTTCTGGCGATGTGGTTCGTCACGAGTCAAAAGCATGGGGCCAGTGCCCTTGGGCTGAAGAGAGTTCTTGGCCTCGGAAGCTACAATACTGCATGGGAGTGGCTGCACAAACTGCGTCGCGGAATGGTCCGCCCTGGACGAGACCATCTGAAGAGCCCTGTTGAAGTTGACGAGACGTACATTGGTGGAGTTGGGACACAAATCAGAGGGCGCGGGGCCGAAGGAAAGACAATTGTGGCGATAGCTGCTGAGATCAGAAGGAAAGGGCCTGGCAGAATAAGTATGGCGGTGGTGCCGGATGTATCGTCGGAGAGTCTCCATGCATTTATCGAGGATAATGTTCAGATGGGTTCCGAGGTGCGCACTGACGGATGGAGCGGATACAAGGGCTTGGAAGACAAAGGATACCGGCATAAAGTCATAAACATTGCGGCAAGTGGCGATCCTGCTCATGTAGTCATGCCAAGAGTTCATCGAGTAGCTTCTCTCTTTAGTCGCGTGTGGCTTGGAACTCACCAGGGAGCAATTCGGCCATCACACTTGGCTTATTACCTTGACGAGTTCACGTTTCGATTTAATCGACGTAACTCGAAGACCCGAGGGTTATTGTTCTATCGGTTGATGGAACAGGCTGCAGATTGCGCCCCTGCTCCCCGCAAAATTTTGATTGGTGGACAACCACAACCTGTGGTGCGTGGTTGAGCAAACTGCATACCCACTTTGGAAAAAACATTCTTTAAAAAAATTGTGGGGTCATAACCGTTTTCTGTTATCCGCTTCGCTAGTACTATTCCTTTTCAACCTCTCGCCACGGAAGAGTAACCACCATGGTGGTTCCCTCGCCCACTGTACTGGTCAGGGCAATCGTTCCTCCCATCTTTCGCATTCCTTCGTGGACAATATGCAATCCCAACCCCATTCCGCGCTGCTGGCCAGCATTGCAGCCACGGAAGTACGGCTCGAACACATGGGCCTGATCCTCCACCTCCACGCCAATACCTTCATCGGCGACAGTCACCCGTAGCCAGTCGTTGTCTCTGCGAACGTCAAGAAAGACCGACCGGCCGGTCGGCGTATACTTGAAGGCGTTGACAAGCAGGTTCTCAAGAACATGGCGGAAAAGCGCCGCGTCCACGAGTAAAAATTTTTGATCAACGGTTAAGGCCATTTCAAAAGAGTGTTCTTTTCCCCAGGCGGCCCTGGTTTCTTTGGCGATATCGCGGCAAAGTTCATCGATGTTGCAGGGGCCGACAATGTTCTGTTTGCCGCCACAATCCATCCGCTGATAGGTCAATATGGTGTTGGACAGACCAATTAATTGCCGGGTGGCGCTACGGATATGCTGATTCTGTTCGGCTCGCTTTTTCTTGTTGAGACGTTTTTCGTACTCGTCAAGGATATCAAGGCTGGTCTGCAGCAAACTGAGCGGTGTCCGAAATTCATGCGCCACCTTGGCCAGCAATTCGTTCTTGGCGACAGCAGCAGCCAAAGCTTCATCCTTGGCACGTTGCAACGATTGTTCGACCTCCTTGCGTTCGGTGATGTCAAGGGCAAACCCTGTGGTGCCGGTCACCTCTCCGAAATGATTGACAAGAGGGGTCTTAAAGGTTTCGAACCATCTCGGTGATCCATGAATAAAGACCTGCTCCTCCACGGTCAACGGCTTGACCGTTTGCATAACTCGTTGATCGTCGGCGGTATAGGCGGCGGCCAGTTCTGCCGGCCACAGGTCATGATCGGTTAGGCCAACCACTTCTTCTGGACGGTCTCGGCCGCATGCTCTGGAAAACAGGGTGTTGACAGCGAGGAATTGACCGTCCCGATCTTTAAGCCAAACCAAGCCGGGCTGATTTTCGATGAGAGCGGTAAGGATCGCATCACGCTGGCGCAGGGCATCTTCCATTCGCTTACGGTCGGTGATGTCAATCATGACTGTCAGGAGATATTGCGCGCCCTGATTGTCGATGATTTCTCCCGAGAACAGGCCATCGATGGGTTGCCCATCCTTCCCGATGGCCCGCAGTTCGACATGTGCAAAGCGCCCCTGCCGGATGGCGAGGCGGATCAGCCCCTCGACCCGTGCCGATTGCACTCTAAACAACCCCAGCTCTTTGGGCGTCATGCCGATCACCTCTTCTCGCTGATATCCGGTTACCGTCACAAACGCTTCGTTCACATCCAGCAATCGTCTGTCTGGCAGGGAAGAAAGGGCCATTGGAACGGGATTATGCTGGAAGAGCCGTTCAAAACGTTGCTGTGCTTCCTGCTCGGCGCTTAAATCCTTGAGAAAACCGTAGATACATTCCCGGCCATCCCATGCACCGAACCATGCCCTAGTCTCCACCGGCACGAGTTCCCCTGTTTTGGTCAAGACCGGCAGGGGGCAGATATCACGATCGTTGCGCAGCATGGCCGCAACGATCATTTCAGCTTCCGGCCTCATCGCCTTTGGATGCAGGTCGAGCAAATGAATGGCTGCCAGATCGTCGTCGCTATACCCCAGCCGTTCCCGGAAATGCTGATTGGTAAAGAGGATAGTACCATCGAGGGCTGCGACTACGATCAGGTCCGTCGTCGTTTCCACCAGGTTGCGGAAGTTGCTCTCCTGCAGCCGCAGTTTGGCTGCCATTTGTTTTCGGATGCTGACATCATGCATCATGACATGGATCAGGGCGCGGCCCCCGATGGAAATCAAGGTGCTGAACACCTCCATATCCCGGATTTCTCCGGATGCCAGCCGATGCCGCATATCAATCGGCGAGGTCCATCCCTCCATGATCCGCTTTATGACCCGGTGATGTTCCACGGGCTCAAGTAGGGCGATATCCTCAAACGCCAACGACTGGAGACGTTCCAGCGGATAGCCGTACAACATGATGGCGGCACCGTTGGCGTCGATGATCAACCCATCCTGAGGATTAACGAGCAACTGCGCCATCTGGCTGTGGACAAACAGGGCCTCGAACAGCTCAAATCGCTCCCGAACCGCTTGTTCCGCCTGCTTTTGCTCGGTGATATCCTCAACCGTCCAGATCGAGCCCAGGGTCGGATCAACCGGGTCGATGGCGCACCCCTTGAATCTGGACAGCAGGAGCCCCCCATCCTTGCGGACCAGTCTTTGCTCGCTTACATAGGTTCCGCCCTGGGCAAGGCAGGGATAGGCTTCTTGGCCAAGGGTTTGGTAGGCTTCTTCCGATGGGTAGAGTTTTTTTGTTGATTGAAAGAGCAGCTCTTCTTTGGGATAATGCAGCATTGCTTCCATTGCCCCGTTGGACCAAACCAGTTGGCGATCCACCACCTTGACGATTCCGGTGGGGACCGTATCCACAATAACCCGCAGCTCTTTGGTGACAACACGTAATTGCTCTTCGGCCGTCTTCCTTTCGGTGATATCGGTGTGCGATCCGGTCATGCGCCGGGCGGTGCCCTCCGTGGTCCATTCGACCACCTTGCCCCGATCGTGGACCCAGACCCAATGCCCGTCCCGGTGCTGCATCCGGATCTCGGCATCGTACAGCGGCCGAAGACCGGCGCACACCTCGGCCAGTTGCTCTTCGGCCCGGCGCAGATCGTCGGGATGGGTCAACCGCCTCCAGATCTCGATGGAGAGCGGCGCCAGCTCGGCCAGGGTATACCCGACCATTTCCGTCCAGCGCTTGTTGAACACCACCTCGCCGGTTAGCACATTCCAATCCCAGGTGCCCGCCCTGGTGCCATCAATGACATTGGCCAACCGCTCTTCTTTCTCCCGCAGCAACCCGGTCAACTGCTCGCGTTCGTAGAGACGCTCAACCTCGGCTTCCGCTTTGAAAGCCCGCCATTGGGCGTGATGGGTTGCTCTTCCAGCCAAGGTCACCAGCAGACCGCACACCAGGAAGACCAGGTCATCTAACAGGCTGGCCAGATCGCGGTAGACAATTCTGCCAACGGGTTCGTTCCAGAGGAAAAGGGCCAGAGGTATCGATAGAAAGGTAGTGATCAGGCCACTTCTGTATCCACCCAGAAAGGCGGCCAGGATGACCGCCGGAAAAAAAGTCAGATAGGTAAGGTTCGTACCCAGATGTGGCAGAAAAAAGAGACGTACCGCCACCGCCGTCGCCGTACTCGCCACGGCGACGGCCAGGGCGATGGCGAAGCGCTGTGCTGCCCCACCGGCCGCCCGTTCGGGGGAGATAACCTCTGGCAATGAAACCTGATGAGGCCGAAACACCGCCGCCAGTAAATAAAAACCGCCAAGATACTGTATACCCCGCCCTACCCACCCTATCAACCCGCCATTGGCCTTCTGCATTAAGACGGCGATGAGACCAATAGCAAACAGAACCAGGGCCAGGCTGTACCAGTGATAAAATGGCACCGCCTTCCGGCTGGTGATCATCTGAAACAGGGTTGCGGCCAGCAGAAACATGGCGATGGCCGAGCCAAGCACCACCTGTCTGGTCAGAGAGCCGCCCTTCCCTGCAAGAAAGAAGAGCGGTGTCCATTGCATGAATACTGCCACGGTGACCGCGGCGACTATGATAGTCACACTGAGATAGGCGATGATCAGCCAGTACCGAGGTACTTTCGAGGGACCATAAGGCGCAAAGGTGCACGCCGCGCCCGTCAGGTGGCACATGGCGGACAACCAGGCGCTGGTATTGTGGACGGTGACCAGGACATTGGCATTGAACACACTGCTCTGCGAGGGCCACATGGCCGAGGCAGTGGCGACAAAACCGGACAGCCCCCAGGTAAGCGCACCGCAACCGAGAAGAAGCAATCCTGTCTGGCCGTTTGCAAGGTAGCTTCGACCTATCCAGAAGGCTGCGGCCAGGGCAAGCAAGGTAGAGAAAAGAAAATTGAGGCTCAGGAGCAACCAAGGGTGCTCAAAGGAAGCGCCCCGGTCGAAAAAGGGCAGGAATACCACGGTGAGAAAAAGGAACGCCACCGGCCAGGCGGCAACTCGATCCATCCTGGCGACAACGGCATGGGCGCACCGCAAACCGGCTGATGGCTGCTGCTCAGGGGCAACAATAGGCATGGTGTGTTTCCTTGGGGTTAGCAGAGAGGAGAGCTGGAGAACGGTAAGCGCTTTACCTGTTGCTCTCCGGCCCGGACCGTTCGACCAATTTGGCCCAATGGACCAGGCTGGTGGCATTGGTGGCCCCCAGTTTTTTCATCAGCTTGGACCGGTGGACTTCAACGGTTCTGTAACTGATCTCCAGGGCGGCGGCAATTGCTTTGGAGGTAAAACCCCTGGCCACCAGGATCAAGACTTCACGTTCACGGCGAGTAATCTGGCGTAGCCGTTTTGAGCTGTCCGCCATGGCATCAACACCATCTTCAGAAACGAGTGCACCCAGGGCGGCGACCCTATCCAGCCGGGCGGCAACCGTGGTTATGAGTTCCTCCCGTGAAAAGGGTTTGCCAAGATAATCATCGGCCCCCATCACCATTCCCTGCCGGATTTGCTGCGGTTCATTCAGTGCGGAAATAAAGAGGAAGGGGATTTTTGCCAAAAAGGGATTTTTTTTAATGGTTTCGAACACCTCAAAGCCATTCTTCTCTGGCAGAAGGATATCACAGAGGATCATGTCCGGCCTATTCCTGCGGAGCATGGCCAGACCAGTGGCACCATTGTCCGCTACCGTGACGCGGTATCCTTCCATGCTCAGGACCAGGGCCATATTCGCCCTTAAATGGTTATCATCTTCAATGATCAGAATGGTCTTTTTTTTCGTCAATCCAGCCATAGTCGTTTTCCTGATTGGTTGGCAGAAGAGAGAATTCGCCCTTTGGCTTTTGAGCTGCCATGGTGAGCAGAGCTGGGTTGCGACGGACTCGCAGGCAGAAGGATCACCATTGAAGTTCCCCCACCTGGACTGGATTCAGCAATAATGCCGCCATGGTATGCCCTGACAAGCACATCAACCAGGGCTAGTCCTAAGCCACGACCGACAAATTTGGTCGAGAAAAACGGATCGAACATCCGATCCATGGTTTCCCTGTCCATACCGCAGCCGTGATCACTGATTCGGACATAGACATAGTGCCCGGCTGCCAGGATGGCAGGGTTGGTGGCTCGCCGCAGGTATCGCTCGTGGAAAAAGCCTGCACCAGTGGTAATCCGCACAGAGCCGTCACTGCCCTCCATGGCTTCGACAGCATTGACAACCACTGTGTTGATTATTGTCTGCAGATCAGTCACATTGATCACGACCGGGGGCAGGTTAGGGGCATACCTTGTCTCCACCCGAATTTTCGATGAAATCGCCTGTTCGATCATGGGAAGCACGCGGCGCACCTCCTCGGAAACATCCGCCGGGATTTGGTCCTCTCCACCCTGTCCAGCGTATTTGAGCATAAAACGGCTCAAATCCACGGCCTGTTGCAGGGCGAAAAGAGCTTTGTCAAAAAAATTCCGGGCCGTTTTATGGAGGTGTTGTTCATCCTCTAGCAGTTGCAGAAACCCCTGAACCGCACCGAGCTTGTTGTTGAAGTGATGGGCCGTGGCCCCAGCCATCCGCGCCAGGCTCTCCTGTTTCCGCGCCTCGAGCAGCTCCTTTTCCAGCCGCAATCGCTCTGCCTCGGCGCGCCGCCGCTCGGTGGTGTCCCGAAGAACAGCCAAGATGTGGGGTGCACCGTGCTCGGAGGCGACAAAGGAGGTCGAAATGCTCAGAGTCCGCTCAGTACCGTCGGCACAGGTTATCACCCACTCCTCGGCGTACAGATTTTGTCCCTGGCGCATGTGCTGCATCCGTTCTCGCGCCCGCTGTTGCATAGCCGAATCAGGGTAGAGAGTCTGGTACCAGCCCAAGTGGTTGATGGCTTCCATGGTGTAGCCGGTGAGTTCGGTCATCCGGTTGTTCCAGACGGTGAAACGGGCAAAGGGGTGTTCAGAGATTTCGTGACAGACGCACAAGCCGTCGGCGATATTGGTGATAATGGCCGTGCGGAAGGCAAATTCCTGCTGCAGGGCCATCTTGGCCGCATGGGCTTCGGTGATGTCCCGGGCAACCCCCTCGATGCATACAAATTGACCGTTTGCATCCCGTTCAATACGGGCGTTGCAGGCCAACCATATCCTGGAGCCGTTCTTGGCGTGAAAGGCCAGCTCGATCCCTTCGGCAAAGTCGCTTGTAAGCATTTGGGAAACGATACGGTAACTGGCAAGCGGATTGACGGCATAGGTGCGAATGTTCGTTCCCAGGAGTTCCTCGGGCCGATAACCGGTTATCCGCGTGACGGACGGCGAAACTCGGATGATGTTCCCTTCCCGGTCGAACCGCCAGAAGATGTCAACCATCGTTTCAAAGAGACGGCGGTATTCGTTTTCACTGGCTCGAAGCGACCGTTCTGCCCGCTTCTTGGCGGTCTGGTCGATCATGACGGTCAAAAAATACCGCTGCCCCTGACTCTCGATCATTTCGCCGGAAAAGAGGCCGTCGAGCAGCTCTCCGCTTTTGCATCGCACCTGCAATTCGACGTCGTGGATGCGCTCGGTCCTTGTCAAGCCTTCCCTCGCTTGCTGCTGCCTGTCCGGATGCACGAACAGATGCAGTTTCTCCGCTGTAGAGCCGACAACCTCTTCCCGGTCGTACCCGGTGACGAGGCAAAAGGCGTCGTTGATCTCGATAAACCGGCCGGTCACAGGATCGGTCAGGGCGAGGGGCGCGGGGTTGGCATTGAACAGCCGGTTGAAGCGCTGCAGAGCTTCCTGTTCCTTGCTGAGATCCTTGCACAGCCCAAACAGACAGGGTTTCTCATCCCATTGGCCATGCCAGACCCGGGTTTCCACGGGCAGCAGAGTGCCATCCCTGGTTGCCAACGGCAGCGGGCAGGTATCGGTCGCTCCCTCGGCCATGGCCTTGAGGATGCCTGCCGCTTCCCCGCGCAAATGCGGCGGATGCAGATCGATGAAGTTCATGCCCAGCAGCTCGGACCGACTGAAACCCAGTATCGCGGCGGCGGCGCTGTTGCAGTGCAGGATCACGCCCTGACAATCGCCGACAAAGACCAGGTCAGCCATGCTGTCAAAAAAGGTGCGGAGATTCTGTTCGCTCTCCCGTAGGGACTGCTCCCGGCGGCTGATCAGTTCCGTGGCGGCCCGGATTTTGATGTGGAGTTGCAGGTTCCACACCCAGGCCGCCAAAGCCAGCGCGAGCATCACCCCGGCAAGGCTCGCAATCGGCAGGCCATACCGGCTGAAAATTGTTTCCCGCGCCCCATAGGAGGGCCCTAACCACTTTTTGCCGATTTTGTCGAGCACCCCGGTCCGTGCGGCAGCATCGATCCCCTTGTTGAGGATACCGATCAGTTGGGCGTTGTCGAGGCGGGCAGCCATGCAGTTTTTGCCGATGTACAACGGCGATCCAGTCTTCTTGATCCGGTCGCCCAGATGCTGGCGGTGGAGATGATAAAGAACGATCTGTTCATCGCCGATCACCGCGTCGGCCTGGCCGTCGATCACCCGGTTGGTGGCCTCGGCGAAATCCTCGGTGCTGAGGATGGTGCAGCGGATTCCCCTGGATTCGAGAAATTCCCTGGCAAAATCACCTTTCTGCATGGCGATGGTTTTGCCCTGGAGATCCGCGAGGGTGGTGATGCCGGTCTGTTCCGCCCGGATAAAAATCGAAGCCGGCACCTCGAACAGCGGCCGGGTAAAAGAAAACCACGCGACCCGCTGTTCACTGTGAAACAGGCTGGTGAGTACATCCGCCCGCCCCTGAAGCACCGCTTCCTGGGCCTTGAGAAAACCCATGTCGACGAATTGGGGCTGAAAGCCAAGTTCAACCGCCAGCCAGCGCACCATATCGAGCATCATACCCTCGCGCTGCCGGTCGGCGGGATCGGTGAACTCAAAGGGAGGGTAGTCGGTTTGGCTGACAAAGACGATGGTGCCCTTCTCCCGGAGAAAATCCCGTTCCTCGTCGGTCAGTTCAACGGCAGCGGCGACTGAGCCGATCAGGCAGTGAACCACGAGGAAGAGCCAGAACAGGCTTCCCCGGGCATCTTGCGTGGTCTTCCTTCTGTCTGTTTTCATGACCATGCAGCCGCTTTCCTTGACAACAGGTTCCTTGCAAAGAACCAGAGGCTTTGGGGATTCAAGCTTGACGTCTGGTGCACAAGCACACCCGCATATCCTGTATCACGATCACCCGGCCAAGGGCTGAGGTCTTCTGTTTTGGTTCGATCGATAACGAGCATTCGTTTTCTCCTTCCGATTTCTGGCGGCATCATTGCCCCAGCGCTTTGCGGATATTCGCCGCCAGGTCTGTCATCAAGAACGGTTTCTCGAGGAAATGCACCCCTTCGTCCAACACGCCGTGGTGGGCGATGACGTTGGCCGTATAGCCCGACATGAACAGGCATTTCATGCCCGGATAGAGCGCCAGCAGGTTCCCGGCCAGGTCGCGGCCGTTCATCTCCGGCATGACCACGTCGGTGATGAGCAGATCGATGGAGCCGGAGTGCTCACGGGCCAGGAGCATGGCCTCGCCGGGGGTGCGGGCTGCCAGCACGGTGTAGCCGAGCTGCTCCAGCATGGACATGGTCAGTTCAAGCATCATCGGCTCATCCTCCACCAAAAGGACGGTCTCGCTGCCCCGCGCTGCCGCCTGTTGGGGTTCTGCCGTTGCCTGCACCACGATGTCAGTGTGGCGAGGCAGGTAGATCTTGAAGGTCGTTCCCTGGCCGGGCTCACTGTAAGTATTGATAAAACCGTTGTTCTGCGTGACAGCGCCATACACCGAGGCCAGGCCCAGGCCGGTACCCTGGCCCACCTCCTTGGTGGTGAAGAAGGGCTCGAAGATGCGGGAGAGTGTCTCGGCATCCATGCCGCAGCCATTGTCGCTGACTGCAAGCAGTACATAGTCGCCGGGGACAAAACCCGCGTGCCGGGCGCAGAACTCCGCATCGAACACCGTGTTGGCCGTCTCGATGGTGACCTTGCCCACGCCGGCGATGGCATCCCTGGCGTTGACGCACAGGTTGGCCAGGATCTGGTCGAGCTGGGAGTGATCCATCTTCACCGGCCACAGCTCCCTGCCCGGCAGCCAGGCCAGATCGATGTCCTCGCCGATGAGCCGCCGCAGCAGCCTGAGCATGCCCTCCACGGTTTCGTTGAGGGCCAGCACTTTGGGCGCCACGGTCTGTTTGCGGGCAAAGGCCAGCAGTTGGCGGGTGAGATCGGCGGAGCGCTCGGCGGCTTTGAGGATTTGCTGCAAATATTTCGAGAGCGGATCAGACGGGTCGGTCTGGTCGAGGGCCAGCCCAGTGTAGCCCAGAATGGCCCCCAGCATGTTGTTGAAATCATGGGCCACGCCCCCGGCCAATCGGCCCACCGACTCCATCTTCTGCGCCTGGATGAGCTGGACCTGGAGAATCTCCCGTTCTTCCTCCGCCCGCTTGCGCTCGGTGATGTCGCGGATACTCTCGATGGCGCCGATGACATGGCCGAAGACGTCGTACAGGGGCGAGACTTTGAGAAAGACCCATGCGCCTCTGCCAGAGTAAAGCGCATTGCAGAACACTTCGGCGGTCAGCGTGTCGCCCTGGCGGGTGATGGCGGGATAGCGGGTGGCCGTCTCCGCCGAGTCTTCAAAGACGAGATCCATGAGCTGCGGTCTTCGCTCACCGTAGAACGGGAGGGCATAGGCATAATCCCCCTGGCCGATCATCTCAGCGGATGAAATGCCCGTCATCTCCTCGATGGCCTTGTTCCAGACGATGATGCGCTTGTCCCGATCAATCGCGAGCGTCGCGTCCGGCAGAAACTCGATGACGTCTGCCAGTCTCCGCTCGGATTCCCGTAGGGCCTCCTCCGCCAGTTTGCGCTCGGTGATGTCCTGGGCAAAACCGGTAGTGCCGATAACGTCCCCCTGGTCGTTGAACACGGGCGATTTGAAAGTCTCGAACCACTTGATCACGCCTTGATCGAAGATGAGTTCTTCAAGGATCTTCGGCTTTCCCTCAGCCATGACAACCGCATCGTCCGTCCTATATTTTTCAGCTAAATGCGCCGGCCAAATGTCCAGGTCGCTTTTGCCTCTGAGTTGGGACGGATCATCCAAACCACATGAAACAGCAAAGGCACTGTTGACGGCAAGGAAACAGTTTCGGGTGTCTTTGAGCCATACCAGACCCGGCTGATTCTCCAGGATTGTCGATAAGTAGGACTCGTTCAGTTTCGCCGCATCTTCTGCCCACACGCCCATGAGGATGCCTGCGACCTCGGCGAGCAGATTCCGCTCCCGGGGCGTCCACTCGCGTCGGCAACGGCATTCGTCCAACCCGATGAAGCCGCAGTACCGGGTCCCGATGAAGAGCGGAATCACCAAAACAGCCCGGATGTCCTGGGACCGCAGATCATTGATTGTACTCTCGTCCGGTATATCCTCAATATCCGCAAACTGGATCGCCTCGCCGCGCATCAGCGTAGCGATCCACCACCTTGTTGGATCCGCGGACATGCCCTGCAGGTTGCTCTGCTGCGGGGTTACGCCCGGCGCCACCCATTCGGCGGTGTTGTCCATCATCTGCGAATCGTGCCGGTACGTGAAAACATAGGTCCGGCTTACGTCCAGCGCCTTGCCGAGCAGCGGCAGCACCACCTGCTGGAAACCGATCAGGTGGTTTGTGTTGATGGCCTCGGTCGCAATGCAGCCGATCAATTCCCGGTCGGCCCGCTCATCGCGTTCGGCTAACTCAGCGCGCCGTCGCGCGGTGATATCGCGAACAATGGCTAACGCGCTGTCTTCCGAAGCGATCACAATTCGTGCTTCGAAGTAGGTGGGTTGGCCCCTTATCTCAACCTGGTATTCATACATTTGTGGCTGTCTGCTCTGAAATAGCTTCTCTAATTTATCAAGAGTCATAGTCGCCATTTCAGGGGACAGTACTTCGGAAACGTGTTTATTGAGAAATGCTTGCGGGGGCAGCAACAGCAGATCGGGATCAACGGCATTGCAAGCAATGAAGAACCCCTCTTTGCTGAAAACAAACATATTGTCAGGAATGGCCGCTAACAAAGCGCGATTTTTGGCTTCGCTTTCCTTTAAAGCCTCCTCCGCCCGTTTGCGCTCAGTGATGTCGCGTGAGACTGACAGAGCGGCGGGCCTGCCGAGGTAGGTAATGCGGCGGACATTCCCCTCCACCGGAATCCTCCTCCCATTCTTCGCCACATGAACAGTTTCGATGAGGACATTCCCCTGGTTTGTCAATTCCCCTCGTGAGCCGGCAAGACGCTCGTATTCTGCCGGGTCGGTGATGTCCCGGGGAGTCAGGGAGAGCAGTTCGTCCCGCTGGTATCCCAGGCGCCGGCAGGCCGCCTCGTTGCAATCGAGAAAGCAACCCGGTTGTCCCTGCTCGTCCAGCTCGTGCACAAAAGCGGCGTCGTTGATGCCTTCGAAAAACAGCCGGTATCGCTCCTCGCTCTCCCGCAATTCCCGCGTACGCACTTCGAGCAGGTCTTCGATGCGCAGGAGCGCCCGTTCGCGCCGGGCCCGGGCGCACAGCTCAATGAGCAACTCCGGCTCAAAGGGTTTGCGCAGATAGGCGGCTGCCCCTCGCTTCATCCAGGAAAGGGCCAGTTCGGGCGACGACTCGGCGGTCATCATCAGGCAGACACACTCCGGTCGCTGCATCCGGAAGGCGTCGAGCAGGGCATCGCCCGTACCGTCGGGCAGGTGGTAGTCCAGCACGGTCACGTTGTAAGGCGTCTTGGCAAAAGCAGCCTCGGCCTCGCGGGTCGAAAGCGCCACATCCGCCATATAACCGTGAGCGGCGAATGTCTTTTTGAGCAGCCCGGCCAGGGTTTTACTGTCCTCGACGATCAGCACCCGGGGCAGCAGGCGCGCCTCTTTGCCCATCAGCAGCCCCTGCACCTGGGATACGAACGCCCTCCCGTCTACCGGGGAAGGCAGGAAGGCATCGGCTCCGATGTCGGCGGCGATGCGTGCGGGGTGATCGCCGGCAAAGGTGGCCGAGACCACCAGGATGGGGATCTCGTTGTAGGCAGCGTATTCGGGTGAACGCAACAAACGGCAAAATCGCCAGCCGTCGATTCCGGGCATGTAGAGGTCGGTGACGATCAGGTCGGGCGGCCTGGCGGGGTCCATGGTGATCAGGGCGGCCTCGGCCTCGGCAAAGGCGTGTGCCTCGATGCCGGCCTTGACCAGCAGTCCGGCCAGGATGGCAAGCTGGGTCGGGTCGTCGTTGACCACGATTGCCGCGGGTTTTGTTTCCATGCTGTTCATGGCAATGCTCTCTGTAGTCTTCAGGATTCAGAGGGGGAAAGCCCCGCCATCCTCACCTTTTTCGCCATCCTCATTTTGACGACTGCATGCCGACACCTCTTTTTTCATTCGATCAGCTTGAGATTGCACAGGATCTCCAGCAGTTTTGCCTTCTGGATGGGTTTGGTCAGGTAATCGTCGCACAGGTTCCGGTAGGCCGCGCTCACGTTTTTAAGATCATCCAGGGCCGTGGTCATGACGATTTTCGCCCCGTCGGTCGACCAGACGCCCCGGAACTCTTCCTCGTTCCGAATCCGGCGCAGGGCTTCATGACCATCCATCTCGGGCATCATGATGTCCAGGCAGATAAAGTTGTAGGGCTCGGCCGCTTCCACCGCGGCGCGCACGGCCTCCACCGCCTCTTTGCCGTTCACGGCGATGTGGCATGGCCCGTAGCTCTTCAACAATTCCTGGAGCAGCAGACGGCTGGTGAAATCATCTTCGACAATCAACGTTTTCATGGGGCTCTCCTTTTATGAGTATTCAGTATTAAGGGTGAAAAATGTTCCTTTTTTCGCTGTCTTCTTTACAGCTTGAGCTTCTCGCAAAATGAACGGTTGCGGAAATCGACTTTTTGCGAGACCATCTATTCCGACAGTTACATACTGTTTTCCGCTTCTTTCCTGAACTCTGCGAACATCTGATTCAGCTCATCCATCCGCGTTTTCATGCCCTCCAAATCGCCTCCCTTGCCCGCCTGTTCCAGCTCGACGGCCAGGGTCCGCAGGGCTTCGGCGCCGATATTGGCGGATGCGCCCTTGATGGTGTGGGCCTGGCGTTCGGCCCCGGCGTCATCGCCGGCCTCCAGATACTCCCGCAGGGCCTCGATCTGCCGGGGCATGTCGATCAGGAACCCCTGGAGGATGATCCCG
>Ga0074197_1000844_pt1 | contig 32261 bp, 31 predicted proteins | sample EPASupsiteSAE305_FD_64526 | JGI IMG/M metagenome (GOLD analysis project Ga0074197, IMG submission 64526) | Bioremediated contaminated groundwater microbial communities from EPA Superfund site, New Mexico - SAE3-05 reassembly with SPADES | ecosystem: Environmental > Aquatic > Deep subsurface >...
AAACGATGAGTCCATCTGCGCCAATACCTCGTTGTCTATGGCACAATTGTTGTGCTAATGCACTTCTATCTTTTTCGATAAACGTATGAAAAATAATAAAGTCATTTCCATTTGCATTATATTTTGCAATTTGCATATTTTCCCCGTACAAATTTAATAAATTTTTCGATTTCACTCTCTAGAAATTTCATATCAAAAGAGTTATTAATAAGAAAATCGGCTAAGATCTTCTTCTCTTCAATACTAATCTGCGCATCAATTCGCTTTTGTGCTTCTTCTTTAGTGAAATTCTCTCGTACCATTAATCGCTTACGCTGAACCTCAACAGGTGCATAAACAACAACGACCAATTTGCAGTCGTATCCTTCACTCTCGTAATAAAGAGGTATATCGATAATATAAGGCTTCTGTTTCACTTCTAAAAGTTCACTGCGACGAAAAATCTCTTCGCGAATCAATGGTCGCATCAGAGCATTAAGCTTTTCACGCTCATTTTTATCATTAAAAATAATTTCACCGAGGGCTTTTCTATCAATACGCCCATCGACAATCACATTCTCACCAAACAGCGCTCTTACTTCTTCTACGTGTAAAGGCAAAATCTCTTTTGAAATTTTATCGGCATCAATGACTTCAAATCCATGATGTTGCAACATGGATGAAACGGTACTCTTTCCTGTTCCAATACTGCCTGTAAGAACGATTGCATGTTCATACGCCATCTAATCTTAATACCTTCTGCTATTTTTATAACGATTTTAACATAGTTTTGTTAAAATCTATTAAACAATAACCTCACTAAAGGCATATCCATGAGCACTGTCAGCTACAAAGACGCTGGTGTCGATATAGACGCGGGAAACCAATTTGTCGAAAATATTAAACCATTAGTCAAATCTACTTTTGATAAAAATGTCATCGGAGGCATTGGCTCTTTTGCAGGTGCCTATGAGTTACCTACAGGGTATCAAAAACCTGTTATTTTAGGTGCAACGGATGGTGTTGGAACAAAACTTAAACTTGCTATTGACTCAGGAATTTATGAGACTGTTGGTATTGATCTTGTTGCTATGTGTGCAAATGATCTTATCTGTAACTTCGGTACACCTCTTTTCTTCCTCGATTACTATGCTATGAGTAAACTCGAAATTGATGCTGCTGTAAACATTGTTAAAGGTATCGCAGAGGGGTGTATTCAAGCTGAATGTTCACTCATTGGTGGAGAAACTGCTGAAATGCCAGGTATGTACCACGGTAAAGATTTTGATCTTGCAGGTTTTGCTGTTGGTATTGCTGAAAAAGATGAAATGAACCGCTTACCACACGTTAAAGCTGGTGATGTTCTCATCGCTCTTCCAAGTTCTGGCGTTCACTCGAATGGTTTTTCACTGGTACGTAAACTCTTCTTTGATAAGTTAGGTTATACATTTGAGACAGAGTTCAATGGTAAGCCACTCATTGAAACCCTTTTAACTCCAACACGCATCTATGTTAAGCTTTTTAAAGCACTTAAATCTAAAATCAACGCATTAGCACACATCACAGGCGGTGGTATCGTTGAAAACCTTCCTCGTGTTCTTCCTGAAGGCTTACAAGCACACGTCTATAAATCAAAAATCAAAACACTCCCTGTCTTTGACTTTATGAGCCAATACGTTGAAGAGAGCGAAATGCACCGTACCTTCAATATGGGCGTAGGCATGATCCTCGTTGTTAGCCCTGAAAATGTTGATGATGTACTTGCGAACAGTGATGGCTATGTCATCGGTGAGCTTAAAGCTGGCGAACGTAGTGCCATTATGCTCTAATGAGTAGCGTTTATATTCTCTCAAAGCTTTTTACATACCTGGTTTTACCACCAGGTATTTTTATTATTCTTTTTCTCCTTGCTGCTTTCTATGCAAAACGTTTTCGACTCTTTTTTATAGCCAATGCCATTATTTTTTATCTTTTAAGCAACTCTTATGTCTCAGATTGGCTTTTAAGGCCATTGGAAGAACCATTTAACCAAAACATTGTCAAGACCCCTGTAGATGCTGTTATTGTGCTTGGAGGAGGGCATACACAAGGTGTTGCGAATCTACCACTTAGTAGTGACGCATATAAACGTATGATGTGGGGACTCATGGTTGCGAAATCTAGCAATCTTCCATTACTTTTTAGTGGTGGGGGAATGCAAAAAGAGTATTTGGAAAGTGATGCTTTTTTAGATAGTCTCAAAGAGTTGAAACTCTATCTTGAAATTACTACACCAACTTCAAAAAGTCTAAGTACCAAAGAGTTTTCTTTGCATGTAGAAGACAAAAGTCTCGACACTTACCAAAATGCTGAATTCAGTAAAGTTGCTTTTGAAAAAGCAGGTCTTAAAGAGCCGACTATCTATCTTGTAACATCTGCGTACCACATGAAACGCTCAATCAGGCTTTATGAACACTTTGGATTTAAAGTCATTCCTGCAGCAACTAATTTTAAAATCAATCACAGAGCTAAAGATATGTGGGATTATCTTCCTAATGCGCATTCACTTTACAAAAGCTATATTGCACTGCATGAATATGTAGGACTCTTAAGTCTAAAAGTACGAGGTATTTAGCCTTTATTTGCGCTTATCATCTGTAATTTTGTAAATGAAGCTAAAAACCTCGGCAACCGCTTTATACAACATCGGTGGGATTTCCTTGTTAAGCTCTATCTTTGAAAGGAGTTCCACCAAATCTGCGTCTTTTTTAATAAAAATATCATGTTCTTGAGCTAATTTGATAATATTATTGGCTACTTCGCCTTTACCAGAAGCAACCACTTTGGGTGCACCACTTTTTTCACGATCGTATTTAAGAGCAACAGCTTTTTGAGGTTTTGGTGTTGGTGTATTCATATCTTAATATTAATCCCAAATTGAAGCTTCTCGCCACTAAAATAGTCATTTTTAACGGCACTTACGTCTTTATATTCTAACATTTTTACAGTACCCGTAATGAGTCCTACCTCATTTAAAGCACGCTTAAGTTCAACTAATTGTTGTGTAATTTTTTCGCCTAACTCTTTTTTTTGAGCTGCAATAGAAATATCAATATACTTTTCTCCTGAAAGCAAAAGCATCATATTAAGCTTCCCATACTGTTCTAAATCAAGATCAATCTGACAATGAAACTTCTCATCGCTCGTTTGTTTCATCATCATCGAGCCGCCATTTAGCCCATCCCAGCTAAAAGGAATGTAAAGATGCGTTGAGCTACTCACATAAGAAAAAAGTTGATGATACTCAATTTGTGTCAATAATCGATTGGTAATCTCCAATGCCTCTCGATTCTGAGGTGTTGGAGCCAAAGAATCATTCAACTTGGTTAAGACACCTTTCATGTCACTCAATAGTTCAACATCTGTTGGATCCAATGAAAGTTTCTGTGTCATAGCTTTACCCACAAAAAGCTCTGGTTTAATCAAGCTATGAATTTTTTGTTCCAAAATTGCACTTTTATCGACAAAATTGGCCTGCTGAATTGTTTTAGTATCCAAAATTTCGATCTGCTGCTTAAGGCGATTTACAACCATCTTAAGCGCTTCTTCGACTGTTTCAGAAGATTTCTGAAAATTTGTATTGCTGCTTAGTGCTGTCGCTAATGAAGTAGGAGATATACTTTGTTCTGGTGCTTTGATCGCTTCTTTAGTGAGTACATGTGTTTCATCAATCGAATTATCATTCTTTAACAGTGATTGAGTAGGGGAGTGAACAATTTCTTGTTTAACTTCGTTAGTAACACTTTCTAACGCATCGTTTGTTAGAAGAGGAGTTGTAGTATTGCCTTGTTTTAATAACGTTTCTTTAGTAAGTAATTGATCAATCTTCGGTTGTAAGTCATCTAACTGTAAAGTACTCAAATTCTCTTTTATCTGCTCTAACAACACTTTTACCTGTGTCGTAAAATGTTCTTCTACTTTCATACTCGGAGGATAATTATCAATTTTTGAGTTAATAAGATCCATCTGTTCAATGGCATAATCAAGCTTTTGAACCGTTTGATAGACCTCTTTAAACATAGGAATAGTCTCAGATGTAAGCTCTTTTTTAATGCTTTGACGAAAAAGGTCAAGTAGGCTTTTAAGGCTTGTTTGAGCCTCTTTTGATGAAAGTTCTTGTAAAGTATTGAGTCGATCCATAATTACAGTAATTTCTTTGGCAATAGGGCTCACTGCTGTACTGGTACTACTAAAATGCTCTTTTAGCTCTAATGTAAGTATCTGAATTGTTTCTGCAACACCTTTTTGAGTAACAATGTTAGCTAACTTTGATTCAAAAAAAATACCTGAATTCTTTATTTGTTCTTGCAGCATCTTGACATCTAATTGCTCAATATTTTTAGAAAAAAGTTGTAAGAGAGCTAGTGGCTTAGTAATCGATGAATCAAGTTTAATAAGAGACGTTAAACTCTTGATATCTTCTGCAAAATTACCCATATTTTTAAACAATTGGTTATTTTGCAAAATTTCAAAAATGGCACTTTTAGATTTTGCTTCACTGACAGCAGTGCTTAAAAGCTGCCCAACAACTTCTTGTGCATTATTGGGTGTTGTTGTACTTTTTTGTGCACTGAGTGATAAGGGAATATCAGCACTATCTTGGATAATTTTGGTAGCATTTTCTTTGGCTGTTGCTTTTGGATCCAGTGTCTGAAGCTGATTAGCAAGCAGTGAAGCCGTTGTAACGTCCATCAAAATACCTCTATACCGCACATCATGGTACGTACCTTTTTAGGATAATTTATCTTTTGTTTTAATTTTAGCAAGCCACTCAGAAAGTGTTTTCTCATACCCTATCGGCAAATTATTGTAAAAATGAAGTGGTTTTTCAAGATATTTTTGTTCGACCCAACCACCAAAATCATGAGGATAAAGATACCCTTTAGGAGAAGGGCTTTTAAGATGAGATGGTACTTTAAGTGCTTTTTCGTTTTTCACATAGTCTAAGGCACTATTTATAGCTAAATAAGCGCTATTAGACTTTGGACTACACGCTAAATAGATAAGGCATTGTGAGAGGATAATACGTGCTTCTGGATAACCTATTTTACTCACGCTTAAGAGTGTACTAGAGGCAAGATTTAATGCATTGGGATTGGCATTGCCAATATCTTCACTTGCAAGAATAACAAGGCGTCTAGCAATAAAATCAGGGCTTTCTCCTCCATCAATCAAACGCGCTAGATAATATAGAGCCGCATCAACATCAGAACCTCTAACACTCTTAATCATGGCACTAATCAAGTTATAATGCGTGTTATCAGAACTAACACCATCTTTTAAAGCACTAGGTCGTAAAGTTTTGAGCATTTCAAGCGTAACATGTAAATCAACTTTGAGCGAGAACTCAAGTAGATTTAATAACGCTCTGCTATCACCCGCACTTGAGCTTATTAAATACGCTAACGCATCTTCATCAATTTCAAATGTCACTTTTTGACGTACACGCTCCACAATTGCTTTCAGATCTTGATATTCGAGTGGATAAAACTCAAAAAGCATCATGCGTGAACGTATACCAGAACTTAGCACAAAGTAGGGGTTTTCTGTTGAAGCTCCAATCACAATCGCTTCATGATTTTCCATAGGCAACAACAGTACCTCTTGCTGCGTTTTTGAGAGACGATGAATTTCATCGATAAATATAAGCGGTTTTTGTAAAGCACCTCGATGCTGGGAGAGGATTTTGCGAATCTCTTCCACCTTGACACTAGTTGCATCAAGCTCATAAAAAGGGAGTCCTAATTCGCTCGCTACGATGCGTGCTAATGTCGTTTTACCCACACCTGCAGGGCCAAAGAAAAGAGAATGGCTCATAGAGCCAGACTTTAGAAGCTTACGAAAAGGGCTACTTTCACCACTAAGGTGCTTTTGTCCTGCTAACTCTTCAATCGCTTTTGGGCGAAAGAAGAGGGCGAAGTTATTGATCATCGTCCTCTTCATCCCAATCAGCACTCTTAGCTTCTTTGCCGTTATCTTTTTTCATATATTCAAGATAATCTCTTAGTGCAGAGTATTCGCTTCCTGTAAAAAAGCGATGCTTGCCAGGTTTGAGCATACCTAAATCAATTTTGCCATAGCTTACACGTTTAAGATCAACAACATCCACATCAAAATAGCCAAAGAAGCGTCTAAGTTCTCTGTTCTTTCCTTCGTTAATCATTACTTTAATCGTTGAAAATGTGGGACTATTTTTAATAATACGATAGGAAAGAAACGGTGCAAAGTCCATTGCACGAATTTCACTTTTCGCATGTCCACCTTTACGAGCATCTTCTAAGGAGAGTCCCTCTTGCATTGCTTTTTCCATTGCCGGTGTTACCATACCGTTGATTTTGACATAATACACACGTTCTAAATCACCATGCATCAACGCTGAAACAACCGAAGGAGAATCACATAAAAGAAGGAGTCCTTCACTTGCAAAGTCTAGTCTTCCTACACTAAGATAATGTCCAAATTTTGAGGGGAGGGTATCGTAAATCGTTTTACGACCACGATCATCTTTTTTACTTACTAACTCACCTTTTTGCTTGTGATATACAATCACTGAATATCCATGTTTTTCAAAAAGGGCTTTGCCATTTAATTCAATTTTATTTTTAAAACTCACTTGTGTAGAAAGGTCTTGAATGACTTTTCCATCTACTTTGACCTGTCCTGTTTTGATAAGTTCATCCGCCTCACGTCTTGAATAATGCGTGTTATGCGAAATCATTTTGTTTAGTCTCATTAATTCCATATTATTTTATTCCTGCTTCCACTAAATGGTGGATATGTAAAACACCTCTTAACGTTCCAACTTTGTCAGTAATCGCTAAAAGCTGTATTTTGTATGTTTCAATGAACGCTAACGCATCACTTGCTAAAAGCGTTTCATCGTCTAGTTTTTTCGGGTTTTTCGTAGCATATTCATATGCTGTTGCATCCATGCTAAAATCATCTCTCATGAGGGCTCTACGTAAATCTCCATCGCTCAAAATTGCTAAGAGTTTATTGTCTTTATCTGTAATGAGAACATTACCAAGTCTGCCTTCACTCATGGTTATAATTGCATCTTTGAGTTTAGTTGTCTCATGGACAATTGGAAGCGATTGAGTGAGCATCAAATCTTTCACTTTGACAAACAAACGCTTACCTAAACTACCACCAGGATGGAATGATGCAAAATCCTCTTTTTGAAAGTTTTTCTTTTTCATCAAACAAACCGCTAACGCATCACCAAGAGCAAGTGTGAGTGTAGTAGAACAGGTTGGTGCTGCATCAAGTGGACACGCTTCTTTTTCAATGTGCAATGGTAAGAAGATATCGCTGTAATGCCCTAAAGAAGACTCTTTGCTACGTGCCATGCCAATTAAAGGAATATCAAAACGTTTGATATGTGGCAATATTTTAATAAGCTCTTCACTTTCACCACTATAACTAATCGCTAACACAGCATCATCTTTTCCTACCATTCCAAGATCACCGTGCATTGCTTCTGTCGGATGGAGAAAAAAGCTACTGGTACCTGTACTTGCTAATGTTGCTGCAATTTTAGCTCCAATTAAACCACTTTTACCTACGCCTGTTACAATCAGTTTCCCTTTAATGTTAGCGATAACATTAGTCGCTTCACTCATCTCATTACCAATCATATGTGCTGCATTTAAGAGCTCTTTTGCTTCAAGTTCTAATACTTCTTTGGCTATTGCTTTAAAATCTTGCATCTGCTTTCCTACATCATGAAGATCGTTGGCACGATCGTTGGGTATTTTTTCATCTGGCGATAGATATGCTTTCGAACTACCTGTCGAACCTCATTTTCCAATGCTCTCGCATTTTCAAGAAGTTCTGCTTTTGCATTAACAATAAACTGATCAATAACGCCCTCCATCTCAATAGAGAAAGCTTTATCATCACGATCTGGTACTAATCCATAGCTGATAATTTTTGGCTTTGAAATTAGTTTATGTTCACTCTTATCAATCTGAATCACTAACATGACTAAACCAGAATCCGCTAACTTTTGACGATCAATAACAACATCATCCGCAATTTGTTCATTGATTTGATTATCGATAAACACTTTTCCTGTTTTAATGGTTTTAATTTTTTTCATATATTTTGCACACACTTCAACCTGATCACCATCACTCATCAGATAAATATTACGCTCAGGAATACCACACTGCATAGCAGTTTCTTTATGTTTTGAAATATGATTATACTCACCGTGTACTGGCAAGAAAAATCGTGGTTTTACAAGGCGTAAAATCAACTTTTGCTCTTCTTGTGCAGCATGCCCACTGACATGGATTTCACTAAAGTCTTGATACGCGACGTTAGCACCGCTTTTTAATAAGAAGTTTAGTACTTTAGAAACACTGCCTTCATTTCCAGGAATCGCTTTTGCTGAAATGATAATTTGATCAGTTGGCTTAATTTTAATATGTCTATGCTCATCTGTAGCCATACGATACAATGCACTCATCGTTTCACCTTGGCTTCCTGTCGTTACGATAAGAACATCTTTATCATTGTGCTTATTCACTTCATGTGGATCAATAAAAATACTTTTGTCTAATTGAATATATCCTAAATCAATCGCTGTAAAAAGGTTTCTCTCCATTGAACGCCCAATAACACATACTTTTCGCCCATATTTCAAACCATAATCAATCGCTTGGTAAACCCTGTGAATATTGGAAGAGAACGTTGACATAATGACACGTCCTTTTGATTTTGCGAAGATCGAATCAAACGTTTTGCCAACAGTACTTTCAGAACGTGTAATGCCTTCTTTATAAGAGTTTGTACTATCGCTCATTAAACAAAGAACACCTTTCTCACCGTAATGAGCAAAGCGATTGAGATCAGTAACATAACCATCAATTGGGGTGTGGTCAATTTTAAAATCACCTGTGTGAATAATCGTTCCAGCATCCGTTGTAATAGCAAGTGAAGAAGCATCAATAATAGAGTGCGTAATATGAATCCACTCTATTTCAAACTCCCCAATTTTATAGATTTTACGTTTTTCAACAGGTCTAAAGTACTTTTTATGTGCTTTAAGTCCGTGTTCATCGAATTTATTTGAAATCATACCCAGTGGTAGTGGCGTTGCATAAAGAGGAAATTGCATCTCTTTGAAAAGATAAGAGATTGCCCCAATATGATCTTCATGGGCATGTGAAATAATAATTCCAGATATTTTTTTCTTAATTTGACGTAAATAGCTAAAATCTGGTACTAAAATATCAACACCGTGCATATCTTCACTCGGAAAACTCATACCTACATCCAATACAATCGCTGAGGTATCGGTTTCAAATACACAGATATTTCCACCAATTTCACCCAGTCCACCTAGCGGAGTGATCTTAATCTTTCCCTTTGAAGTCTGGTCGATCAAGTTTGAGCGATTGAGTCTCTCTCTGTGCATTTTTTGGTTGGCTTCAATCGCCTTTTTCATATCTCTTTGCCAAGGCTCATTACCTTCAATTGATGCTGTAGGAGATTTGTTACCTTTTCGTCGTCTGTTATTGCGCGGTTTTTTCTCACTAGGTTCGCTTGATGCGTCTTTAGGAGGATTTGTTTGTGAGTTTTGACTCACTTGTTTTTTAGTGTTAGAATGCGTTTGTTTGGATTGTCCTGAAGCTTTTTGTGTATGTTCTTTGGGCTTTGGATTACTGTTGTTCTGTTGTTGCGTTACTTCGTTTTCTTGCATCATTCAACCTTAAATGTTTAAATAGTAGATGATGAGACAAGACGCTTATTTCATGAGGACGAATGGTTTCAGGGAGATTATGCATCTGCATCAAATTTTTTACAGATTGCTTATCAAACTCAGATGAAATATTTTTCAACCAAGTCTTTCTTGGACTTTGAAAAGAGCTGCGCAAATATTTTTTAAAGCTTTGCAATTGCTCTTTATTTTCAAAGATACCTGAGAATGACCCCTCAACAAACTCTTTTTGTTTGTCAATTTTGAGAATAGAAGAGACAACTTTAGGCTGTGGATCAAACGATGTTGGATCGACATCAAAAAGTAGTTCTGCGGAACCAATACTTTGAGCTAAAATAGCTAAAGAAGTAAACTCTTTGGTTTTAGGAACTGCTGCAAATTTCTCTGCAACCTCTTTTTGAACCATTACCTCTATTGATTTACAATAAGGGTCTTCTAAAGCTTCCAAAATAATAGTTGTCGCAATATAGTAGGGTAAATTCGCCACCAAATCATAGGGTTCATTGAGCAGTGACCCTTTTTCAAATTGGCTTAAAACATCGGTGTGGACCAATGTTAGGCTCCCCATATCTATCTCTTTTGAGAATTTTTTTCTCAAATAAACGCACAAGTCTTCATCGACCTCGTATGCTACTAAAGACTTAACCTTTAGCAGTTCTTGCGTCAAATCACCTAAGCCAGGCCCTATTTCAACGAGTTTACGATCATTTCGGGGCATCGCTTGGATGATTTTATTCAGAACAGTACTATCTTTTAAAAAATTTTGGCCAAATTTCTTTTTTGCCTCTATCAATTTGTACCCTGTTTTCTAAAATTTATCCGATTGTAGCTAATCTTTACTTATAAAAGAGTTATAGTCTTAATTAATCTCTCTATTCAGAAGTTTTTTTTAATTCTTTCGCTATCATTTGACTCTATAATTTATCTAAAAAAGAGTGTTTATGGAGCATTTTGCTAAACGTATTATCCCTTGTCTCGATGTTAAAAATGGACGTGTTGTAAAGGGTGTTAATTTTGTTGGACTCAAAGATGCAGGAGATCCTGTTGAAATAGCAAAACGCTATAATGAAGAGGGTGCAGATGAACTCACTTTTTTAGATATTACAGCGAGTCATGAAGGTCGTGGAACGATTGTAGATATTGTTGAAAAAGTTGCACGAGAAGTTTTTATACCGCTCACTGTTGGAGGGGGTATTCGAACACTGGATGATATTTACCGTCTTTTAAATGTAGGATGCGATAAAGTAAGCATCAATTCTCCTGCTATTGCAAATCCGCATTTTATTGATGAGTCATCAAAACGTTTTGGTTCACAGTGTATTGTTGTCGCAATTGATGCTAAACGTATGGGTGATTCGTGGCATGTTTTTATCAATGGTGGAAGGATTGATACTGGTCTTGATGCTCTTGCTTGGGCTAAAGAAGCTCAAGAGAGAGGAGCAGGAGAAATACTTTTAACTTCTATGGACTGTGACGGCGCAAAAAATGGTTATGATATTCCATTAACCTCTCAAATGAGCAATATGCTTAACATTCCTGTCATTGCAAGTGGTGGAGCGGGGACGATGGAACATATCAAAGATGCATTTTTAAATGGTGCTGATGCTGCACTTGCTGCTTCCATTTTCCACTTTAAAGAAATTGATATTATGGATTTAAAACGCTACCTCGCACATGAGGGAATTGCAGTAAGATTATGATTCTCTGTGCTGGGCGTAATGAGACGTTTGACTTTGCAAAACCCATAGGTGTTGGTCTTATAGAAAGTGCTATTAACCTTACAAAGTTAGTTCTTGAAGAGAAACCAGCTTTTTTGTATTTTGTAGGAACGGCAGGTAGTTATGGGAATTATCAACCATTTGAAATTGTTCATAGCCATAGTGCTGCCAATATTGAGCTAGGCTATTTACAAAATCAGTGCTATACTCCTTTAAAGAATCAAATTGATTCAGAGATTCCATATGTTTCACGTGGAACAAATTATCTTTCTCCTATTGTTAATTCAAGCAATTACATTACCGTTGATATATCAATCGCTAATAAAATGATTGAAAAGAGTATTGAACTTGAAAACATGGAATTTTTTTCGGTTATTAGTGTTGCCAATCAATTTAAAATTCCCTGTTCTGGACTTTTTGTTGTAACCAATTATTGCAACGAAAATGCCCATACTGATTTTATAAAAAACCATGCAAAAGCAAAAGAACTTATTATATTGCATGTAGAAAAAAATATGAAAATTTGAGGAATTATGGAAAAACAAAATATATTTGATCTTTCAAAAGAAGAACTATCTGAAGTTATAAAACCATCTTTTAGAGCAAAACAAATCTATCAATGGCTCTATCAAAAATACGTTACATCGTTTGATGAAATGAAAAATCTGCCAAAGGATTTAAAAGAGCAGCTCAATGCTACATACTATCTTGATCCACTTCGAATTGTAAAAATTGAAGAGAGTAGGGATGGTAGTAAAAAATATCTTTTTGCACTTAAAGATGGGAGCACAGTGGAATCTGTTCTTCTACCTATGAAACAAGAACAAACTGATGAAGATGGTAAGCTTGTGCATCATACACGTTACACCATCTGTATCTCTTCACAGGTAGGCTGTAAAATTGGCTGCGCATTTTGTTTAACTGGTAAAAGTGGTTTTAAACGAAATCTCACAGTAGGAGAAATAACATCTCAAATTTTAATGATCAAACGAGATAACGCAATTGCAGAAAATAGGCGAGTTAACATTGTTTATATGGGCATGGGTGAACCATTAGACAACCTCACTAACGTGAGTAAGGCTGTGCGTATCTTTAATGATTTAGATGGTCTTTCTATCTCACCGCGCAGGCAAACGATTTCTACGAGTGGACTCAGTTCTCAAATTGAAAAGTTGGGTAAGATGGATTTAGGCGTTTTACTAGCTATTTCACTTCATGCTGTTGATGATGAACTTAGACAAACACTTATGCCAATTAACAAAGCCTATAATATTGAATCCATCATCAATGCGGTAAAAGCATTCCCAATAGATGCACGTAAACGGGTCATGTTTGAATATTTGGTCATGAAAGGGGTTAATGATGACCAAAAGAGTGCAAAGAAACTGGTGAAGCTGCTACATGGCATAAAATCCAAAGTTAATTTGATTTATTTCAACCCACACCCAGGAAGCGAATTTGGCAGACCTTTAGAGAAAGACATGGTTGCGTTTCAGCAATATCTTGTTGATCATGGCGTTTTATGTACCATTCGTCAGTCAAAAGGCTTGGACATTAGTGCAGCATGTGGTCAATTAAAAGACAAGGAAGAGAAAAATGACAATGCTTGATCTTTTTCAATTAGGATTTTTAATTATTGTTGTAATTGTAGGAGTAGGAGGACTCGTTACAGTCCTCTTTAAAAAAGAAAAATAAGAGCTTGTCTATCAAGCTCTTTCTATTTAGCTACCCATTCATGTGATATAATTTCACTATCTCCAAGAAAAATCTTTCCTATAAATCTATCACCCTTTACATAACTTCCAACACCTTTTGGTGTGCCTGTCATAACGATATCGTTATCAGCAAGAGTTGAAAAAGAGCTAATTTCATCGATAACAGTGAGTGGTTTATAAATCATAAGGTCACTATTTCCCTCTTGAACTAACGCACCATTAATCCATAATTGCATTGAGAGCTTAGCTATATCAGATTCTTCAATGCTTACAAACTGACTCATAACAGCTGCGCCATTAAAAGCTTTAGCTCTCTCCCATGGTAAGCCTTTTGCCTTTAACTCACTTTGAAGTTCACGGTTAGTTAAATCGAGCCCGAAACCAACAGCAAAAATCTTCCCTTCTCTAATCAAAAATGAAATTTCACCTTCATAATGCAATGGTGTTTGTGCTCCTGTTATTAACTCACTACTTAATGCAGAGTTAGGTTTCATAAACAAAACCATTGAAGTAGGAACTTCATTGTTTAACTCTTTGATATGCTCAACATAATTTCTTCCAACACAAACAATTTTGCTAGGTGCAACTCTTGCACCATCAACTATAACTGTTTTCATTTCTCACCTTTCATTAAATTATAAAATATTGTTTTAGCATCAAATGTAGATTCTATCTTGTAAGGTATACCTTTGTATTCAAAAGAGAGTGATTGTGCATGTAAAAGTAATCTTGAGCTTTTTGTTAATTCGAATTGTTCTTCTTCACTCATCAGTCCATCTAAAAATTTTTCAGCAGCTTCTTCATCAATTCCATAAAGTGGATCGCCAACGATATGATGTTTCACGTGGAACAAATGAACTCTAATTTGGTGTTGTCTGCCCGTATATGGAATTGCTTCGATCAATGTTGCATCTTTGTCTTCAAAATAGTGTAGGGGAGTAATTTTGGTTTGAGAGGATTTTCCTCGTTCATCTACATGAACTTTCAAGCGAATTTGACTTGTTTCGACATCACGTTTTAGTTTTTCATCTATCATAACTACGTTATCAATTTTTCCGTGAACTAAAGCTAGATAACTTTTTTGAACTTGTCTAGTCGCAAAGATATGCTTGAGTTCAATTTCAGCTTGCTTGTGTTTGCCAACCAGAACTAAACCACTTGTACTTTTATCAATGCGATGAGCCGCATTTGCATCTTTCCCATAGAGTGATTTTATTTCATCATTTAGAGTATAACCATCACTGCGTTTTCGTGGATGCATCATTGCACCACTTGGTTTTTCAAAAACTGCAAAATCTTCAGTTTCAAAAATGGGTTGTAGCCCTTTAGGAGAACCTTCAAAAACAACAACACTAATGTTGCCTACAATCAGCGCTGATTTTTTGAGAAGTTGTTCATCCTCAACAAAAACTCTTCGCTTATCAATCATTTTTTGTGCTTCACCCATACTGATATTAAAGGTATCCATTAAAAAACGAAAGGCCAGTGTTGGTTTTTCAAGAACAAATTTTTTGAAAGTATACGCCAAAATTCAACCCTTTTTTAGTCCGATATTGTTAAAATAAAGAATCAAATAAAACACGATTCTATAGATAAATTCACCGTATTTTATCACAGAAAAATCACAAAACAGACAAGGAATGAAAATGGTAGAGCGCTACGCAAGAGAAGAGATGAAAAAGCATTGGACAATTGAGGCAAAATATGACGCATGGCTCAAAGTTGAAAAAGCTGCAACAAAAGCGTGGAATAAACTAGGACTCATTCCAGATGCTGATTGTGAGAAAATCGTTAAAAATGCAAAGTTCAATATTGAACGAATTGATGAAATTGAAAAAGTGACACGCCATGATGTTATCGCTTTCTTGACAAGTGTTGCCGATAGCCTTGGTGAAGAGAGCAGATGGGTACATTATGGTATGACAAGTTCTGATTGTATCGATACTGCTGTAGCACTTCAAATGCGTGACTCTTTAGCCGTTATTATTGATGATGTTAAAGTGCTTATGGAATCTTTGAAAACGAGAGCTATGGAACACAAAATGACATTGATGGTGGGACGAAGTCATGGAATTCATGGTGAGCCTATTACTTTTGGTTTGGTTCTTGCAATTTGGTATGAAGAGATCAAACGAAACCTCAAAAATCTTGAAAATGTAATGGAAGTAATTTCTGTTGGACAAATCAGTGGAGCTATGGGAAATATGGCTCATTCACCTATTGAGCTTGAAGAGCTTGTTTGTGAAGATTTAGGACTCACTCCTGCACCTGTTTCAAACCAAGTGATTCAACGTGATCGTTATGCTGCTTTGATGAATGCTCTAGCACTTTTAGCATCAAGTTGTGAAAAAATTGCCGTAGCTGTTCGTCACTATCAACGTACAGAAGTATATGAGTGTGAAGAGTTCTTTGAAAAAGGGCAAAAAGGAAGCTCTGCAATGCCTCATAAGCGAAATCCTGTTCTTAGTGAAAACATTACAGGACTTTGCCGTATGATTCGCTCTTATGCTATCCCTGCTATGGAAAACGTTGCATTGTGGCATGAAAGGGATATCAGTCACAGTTCAGTTGAACGTTTTATTTTACCAGATGGTTTTATCACAACAGACTTTATGCTTAACCGTCTTAACAGCGTTATCTCTAAACTTGTGGTTTACCCTGAAAATATGATGAGAAACCTTAACCTTACAGGTGGACTTGTCTTTTCACAAAGAATTCTTCTAGAACTCCCTCTTAAAAATGTTTCACGTGAAGATGCTTATAAAATTGTTCAACGCAATGCGATGAAAGTTTGGGAAGACCTACAACAAGGAAAACCTGCCCTTAATGCTAAGGGAGAAAGCTTATACCTTCAAAACTTACTTGCAGATGAAGACTTAAGAGCAAAACTAAGTGAAGCAGAAATCAGAGAGTGTTTTGACTATGGTTACTATACAAAAAATGTTGATAAAATCTTTCAAAGGGTGTTTAAATAATGTTAACCGTTCAAAAGCGTAATGGTCGCATTGAGCCACTAGATATCTCTAAAATACAAAAATATACCAGCTCTGCTATCAAAGGTTTAGATAACGTTTCTCAAAGTGAGCTTGAAGTCGATGCAAAAATTCAATTTCGTGATCAAATCACTACAGAAGAAATTCAAAAAACATTGATCAAAACAGCGGTTGATAAAATCGACATTGATCGTCCAAATTGGACCTATGTTGCTGCACGTCTTTTCTTGTATGACCTTTACCATAAAGTGAATGGTTTTACAGGTTATGGAAACTTTGCAGAATATTTGGAACGTGGAGAAAAAGAGGGACGCATCGCTTTAGGTCTAAAAGAGAAATATGATCTAAAAGATCTCGAAGCCTATATCAAACCAGAGCGTGACCTCCAGTTTACTTACCTTGGTGTCAAAACATTACATGATCGTTATTTGATTAAAAACAGACAAGGTAAACCTATTGAATTGCCACAACATATGTTCATGGCAATCGCAATGTTTTTAGCACAAAATGAGCTTAATTCACAAGATTGGGCTAAGAAGTTCTATGATGTTATCAGTAAGTTTGAAGTGATGCTTGCAACTCCAACCCTATCAAACGCACGAACAACACGCCATCAATTAAGCTCTTGCTACATCGGAAGTACTCCAGATAATATCGAAGGTATTTTCGATTCGTACAAAGAGATGTCACTCCTTAGTAAATTTGGCGGTGGCATTGGCTGGGATTGGAACTTAGTACGTTCAATGGGCGGAATGATCGATGGACATAAGAATGCTGCTGGTGGCGTTATTCCATTTTTGAAAATTACCAATGACATTGCTGTCGCTGTTGACCAATTAGGAACACGAAAAGGTGCTATTGCTGTTTATTTAGAGCCGTGGCATATGGACATTTCTGACTTCCTAGATCTAAAGAAAAACTCAGGCGAAGAGAGACGTCGTGCACATGAACTTTTCCCAGCATTATGGATCAATGACTTATTTATGAAGCGTGTAGAAGAAAACGCCATTTGGACACTTTTTGACCCAGCGGAAACTGGCGATCTTTGTGAAGTATTTGGCGAAGAGTTTGAGAGACGTTATATTGCATATGAACAAAATGAAAATGTTGCAAAAGAATATGTCCCTGCAAAAGAATTATGGAAAAAAATCCTTACCAGTTATTTTGAGAGCGGAAGTCCTTTTTTATGCTTTAAAGATAACGCCAATAAGGCTAATCCAAATGACCATACAGGCATTATTCGAAGTTCAAACTTATGTACTGAGATTTTCCAAAATACACAACCAAATCACTATAAAATCAAAATCGTTTTTAATGATCAAACATACGTTACGTATGAAGAGAGCGATTTAGTTAAAGTAGATAGTGGCATTACCAAAGAAGCTAAAAAAGTAACAGCTCTTGATAGCATCGATGGCAAAGATATTTTCATTGTTGAAAAAGAGATGATAGAAGGAAAAACGGCTGTATGTAATTTAGCAAGTGTCAACCTTTCTAAAATCAATACTAAAGAAGATATTGAGCGAACTATACCTGTCGCTATTAGAATGCTCGACAATGTTATCGATCTTAACTTTTATCCACATGCAAAAGTAAAACATACAAACCTCAAATCACGCGCTATTGGTTTAGGCGTGATGGGTGAAGCACAAATGCTTGCAGAACAACACATTGCGTGGGGAAGTTACGAACACTTTAGTAAGATCGATGAAGTCATGGAAGCGATCAGTTATAACGCTATTCTTGCATCTTCTAATCTTGCTATTGAAAAAGGCGCATATCCTGAATTTCCAGGTTCAAAATGGAGTAAAGGTATATTCCCTATTGATACAGCGAATGAAGAAGCTAAAAAGCTAGTTGATCGTGGTGGACTTTTTGGTTACATGTATGACTGGGATAACTTAAAAGAAAAAGTAAAACAAAATGGTATGCGCAATGGTTATTTAATGGCAATTGCACCAACAAGTTCCATTTCTATCCTTGTAGGAACAACTCAAACGATTGAACCTGTGTATAAACGTAAATGGTTTGAAGAGAATCTCTCTGGTATGATTCCTGTCGTTGCTCCAAACCTCAATCCTGATACATGGGGATTTTATACGCCTGCCTATGAGCTCGATCAAAGAGTACTGATTAAGGCGGGAGCAATTAGACAAAAATGGATTGATCAAGGACAAAGTCTTAATATCTTTATCACCTTAGATAAAGCCAGTGGAAAGTACCTTAATGACATCTATATGTTAGGCTGGAAACTGGGTATTAAATCAACGTATTATCTACGTTCACAATCGCCTGAAAATAAGCTCGAAGTAGCGGATCGAAGTATCGAATGTGAAGGGTGTCAATAACCATAAATAGGCAAGGGTGAACATGAAAACGATAGGATTAATTGGTGGTATGAGTTGGGAATCCACACTGAGTTATTACAAACTTCTCAATGAAGGTGTAAAAGCAAAGCTCGGAGGCCTTCATAGCGCTAAGATTATTCTCTATTCTGTTGATTTTGCACCCATAGCACGGTTACAAAATGAAGGAAATTGGGAAGAGGCTGCTTTAATTATTAAAGAAGCAGCCCTTTCACTACAACGTGCAGGAGCAGATTTCATTCTTCTATGTACGAATACCATGCACAAAATTCTCCCTCTAGTTACCCCTTTTGTTAACATTCCTTTTCTTCATATTGCCGAAGCCACAGCCACTGCATTACTGACTCAAGAAAAACGCAATGCAATTTTACTAGGTACAAAATTTACCATGCAAGAATCTTTTTACAAAGATGTTTTAAATGCACATAAGATTAATGTGATTGTTCCTGATGAAAAATCCATTGAGACAATCAATCACATTATCTTCAATGAACTTTGTATTGGTAAAATTGAAACAGACTCAAGAAGAAAGTTTTTACACATTATTGATGATTTGAAAAAAGGTGATGAACGTATTGATTCCGTTATTCTAGGATGTACTGAAATTGGGCTTTTACTAGATCAAAGAAGTTCCAATCTTGCGCTATTTGACACGACTGTTTTACATGTCAACGAAGCAATTAAACACGCACTAGAACAAGAAACTTCTTTCTAATTTTTAAAAAACTATATTAATTTTTTTATATAATATTTTTCATGTAAAATATGAATATAAGGACTTAAAATAGGCATTAAAAATCATTAAGAAAAAACTACAAAATCTACTTTTTTAGAGCCTGTGACATATTTGTTTCAGCTTAATTATTAAGTTTCTTTAAATTTTACACTTACTATAATCTTCACTACTTTTAAATCTAGGATAACCATGCTAACCAAAGTACTCAAACGTGACGGCACAACAGAAGAATTTCAACCTTTTAAAATCGAAGATGCAATCAAAAAAGCATTCAAAAGTGAAGGTGTAACGTACGACGAAAGTATCTTTAAAGAGATTCTTAAGCGTATTGAGAAAAAACGTGTAGCAGCGGTCGAAGACTTCCAAGATATGATCGAACAAGAGCTCTATAAATCACGTTATTTCGATGTTATGCGCTCTTTCATTCTCTATCGTCATACGCATAAAATGCAACGTGAGCATATTTACGGGCTCAATGAAGATACAACCTATGTAAACTCAAGTCAAACCATTGAAGAATATATTGGCAAAAGCGATTGGAGAATCAAAGCAAACTCTAATACTGGCTACTCCAATGCGGGTCTTGTTAACAATACAGCAGGAAAAGTCATTGCAAACTACTGGCTTGACAAAATCTACTCTAAAGAAGAGGGATTAGCGCACAGAAATGGTGATTATCATATCCACGATCTTGACTGTTTGACAGCCTATTGTGCAGGATGGAGCCTTAGAGTACTTTTGGATGAAGGCTTTAACGGCGTTCGTGGTCGTGTTGAAAGCCGTCCTCCGATGCACTTTAGAGAAGCACTGGGACAAATGGCTAACTTTTTAGGAATTCTTCAGAGCGAATGGGCCGGTGCACAAGCGTTTAGCTCGTTTGATACCTACTTAGCACCGTATGCGTTTAAAGATAAAATTTCATACAAAGAGATCAAAAAAGCGATTCGTAGCTTTATTTACAACTTAAACGTTCCTGCGCGCTGGGGACAAAGTCCTTTTACCAACATTACTATCGATTGGACTGTGCCTAAAGACTTAGCTGATCAAATTCCAACATCAAGTCAACGCCATCTTTTCAAAGATATTAACGATACAGAACTTCTTGAAGAGGCAAAAAAACGTGGTGTGACTTCACTAGAGGCGATGACCTACAAGCATTTCCAAAAAGAGATGAATCTCATCAACAGAGCTTACTATGAAGTGATGACTGAGGGCGATAAAACAGGTCAACCTTTTACATTCCCAATTCCTACTGTTAACATCACTGAAGATTTTGACTGGGATGGCGAAAATACAGACCTTCTATTTGAAAATACAGCGAAAATTGGTTCATCTTATTTCCAAAATTTTATTGGAAGCCAATACGTGAGAGACGCTGATGGAAAACTTGTCGAAAATCCAAAAGCGTATAAGCCGGGACATGTACGTTCGATGTGCTGCCGTTTACAACTCGATCTAAGAGAGCTACTAAAACGTGGTGGTGGACTTTTCGGAAGTGCAGAAATGACAGGAAGTATTGGTGTTGTAACACTCAATATGGCGCGCCTTGGTTATCTCTACAAAGGTAATAAAGCTGCACTTATGGAGCGTTTTGAGTATCTTATGGATCTTGCAAAGTCAACATTAGAAAAAAAACGTGTATTTGTTCAAGAGATGTATAATCGTGGACTCTACCCTTATACAGCACGTTATTTACCAGGATTTAATAGCCACTTCTCAACCATTGGTGTTAATGGAATCAACGAAATGATCCGCAATTTTACAGACGATAAACACAATATTGCGGATGAGTATGGAATGGAATTTGCTCATGAAATCTTAGAATTTATGCGCAACAAAATGGTCGCTTATCAAGAAGAGACAGGTAATCTCTACAACCTTGAAGCAACCCCAGCAGAGGGCACAACATACCGTTTTGCTAAAGAAGATAAGAAACGCTACCCTGAGATCATCCAAGCAGGATCAGGAAAAAATGTTTATTACACGAACTCCTCTCAACTTCCTGCGAATTTTACCGATGATCCATTTGAAGCATTGGATTTACAAGATGACCTTCAATGCTCATACACAGGTGGAACCGTACTGCATCTTTATATGAAAGAGCGTATCAGTTCAAGCGAAGCGTGTAAGAAGTTGGTAAAAAATGTCATAACGAACTACCGTATGCCGTACCTTACTATCACACCTGTCTTCTCAGTGTGTGAAAAGCATGGTTATATCAGTGGTGAGCATGAATTTTGCCCTAAATGTGACGAAGAACTCGTTGAACAATACAAAAAAGGAGAAGCATCATGAGCAAAACAGAAATTTTAGAAAAATTAAAAGAAAAACGTACTAAATGTATCGTTTATACACGTGTTATGGGTTATCATCGCCCAGTTGAATCCTTTAACGTAGGAAAAACAGGTGAGCACAAAGAACGAACACAGTTTATTGAAAGATGCTGCCATAAATAAACCAATCCATAGCATTACTAAGTTTACGACGCTAGATTATCCCCATCATCTAGCGTCTATTTTTTGGTTTGCTAAATGCAATATGGCATGTCCTTATTGCTACAATCCTCACATTGTTAGAGATAATGGAAACATTAGCTTAGACGAAGCACTCGAATTTTTACAAAATAGACAAGGGCGACTTGATAGTGTTGTTTTAAGTGGTGGAGAATGTACATTATATCCCCATCTTGAAGCATTTTGTGAAGCCATCAAAGCCTTAGACTATAAAATCAAAATTGATACCAATGGATCGAATCCTGAGTTATTGAGAACATTACTAGAAAATGGTCTTGTTGACTACATAGCACTAGACTATAAGGCACCTTATTATAAATATACCGAACTCACCCACTATCGTCATTTTGAGAGGTTTGAACAAAGTTTAAATCTTCTTATACGCAGTTATTTACCTTTTGAAGTACGTACCACGTTACACAGTGATTTACTCACACCTGCTGACATCAATGCTATTATTGAAGATTTGCATAAAAAAGAGTATCTTGGAACGTATTATCTTCAAAACTATTTGCATGTTGAGCCCACACTTGGCGCAACAAAAAAGCAACAAAATCAGTTTGATTTGAGCCAATTAACCCCACTTTTGCCCATAGAATTAAGAAATTTTTGATACAATCTTTTTAGATATTACTGTATTAGGAATGGCAATGGAGCGCAAAAAAATCTATAATCCAAACTCATATGAGAGCTTAAATGATCGCAGAGTCTTTGGTGGAAATCCTCATGGAATTTTAAATTTTACTAAAGCGAAATACACGTGGGCGCTTAAACTTTGGGATATGATGGAAGCAAATACATGGTTTCCTAAAGAAGTTGACACTACAAAAGATGTCATTGACTATAATCGTAATCTTACCGATGCTGAAAAACGTATGTACGATCTTGTTTGGTCACAACTCATTAGCATGGATAGTTTCCAAACCAACAACCTTGCTGACAATATCAATCCCTACATTACAGCTCCAGAAATCAATGCGTGTCTCTCTAGACAAGCATACGAAGAAGCAAACCACTCAAAATCTTATGCTGTCATGGTTGAAGCCATTTGCGATAACACTGACCTTATTTACGAAATGGAAAAACACGATGAAGTTTTACGTCGTAAAAACGACTACATTTCAAGCGTTTATGAAGAGCTTGCAGGTGATGTCACCGATGAAAAACTAGTTCTTGCGATGTTTGCAAACCAAATTTTAGAGGGCATTTACTTCTACTCAGGCTTTACGGCGATTTACGCCCTTGCACGCGCGGGAAGGATGCTTGGAAGTGCACAGATGATTCGTTTTATCCAGCGTGATGAAATCACACACCTTCTCATTTTCCAAAACATGATTAATTCGGTTCAAAAAGAACGTCCAGAACTCTTTACTGCTGAACTTAAAGCAAAAGTCTATGACATGTTCCAAAAAGCAGGTGAACTTGAAATAGAGTGGGGTAAATACATCACTCAAAATCAAATTATGGGCTTCACCGATGATATCATTGAAACATATATCCACTACCTCATTGATGATCGTTTAACGGCTGTTGGCTTTGAAAAACTCTATAATGCAAATCATCCAATTAAATGGGTCGATGATTTTTCAAAATTTAATGACCAAAAAACAAACTTCTTTGAAGGAAATGTCTCAAATTACAGTAAAGGAAGTCTCTCATTCGATGACTTCTAAACCGATGCTTTGTGCTTTACAATTTGCCTATGAAGGCCGAAGCTTTGAGGAGAATTTTGCAACCTTGCAAATGCTTCTTGAGCAAACACCTTCTCATAGCATTGTTTTAGCACCAGAGCTCTGTTTAAGTGCTTATAGCTACGATAACATGGAAGCAGCTGCCGCATTTTCCGCACATGTGCTTCCATCTCTTGAAAAACTCTCTTCCAATAAAACATTTGGACTCACCTTAATTGAAAAAACAGATTCAGGCTATATGAATAACTTCAAGCTTTTTCATCATGGAAAGCTGATTTATACGCGTGCAAAAGCTAAACTTTTCACATTAGGGGAAGAAGAACACTACTTTAGCGCAGGAAAAGACGAAGATATCCGCCTTATTGAAGTTAATGGAATAAAAATTGCTGTACTTATCTGCTTTGAACTTCGCTTTCCCACATTATGGGAGCAAATCAAAGGGGCAGATCTTATCTTAGTGCCTGCGTATTGGCGAAACCTTCGCAAAAAGCACTTTGAAGTACTTACCACAGCCCTTGCTATCAGCAATCAAGCCTATGTACTTTGTGCAAACGGTGCTGATGAGAGCATGGCTAAAAGTAGTGCTATTATCTCTCCATTTGGTGATGTAACCAGTGATGATAACAGTAAGCTTATAATGCAGACATTTGATTTTCATGAGATCAAAAAAATGCGACGATATCTTGACATAGGATTAAACTATAATGCCGCAAACGGCTCATTTTAAAGAAAAAATTCGTTTTCAAAAACATAAAAAAATGGCAGATGAAATCGCCAAAATATGCCCTATGAGTCCTAATGTCTATGAAGCTTTTTGCCAAAGTGAGCGTGAACTTTTTGTACCACAAGGGATGAGTTTGCACGCATACAAACTCGATGCTCTTCCACTCGCCGCTAACCAATGGATTAGCTCACCGTTAACCGTTGCGAAGATGACCGAAGCATTAAGTCCCAAAGGGGCAGACAGTGTGTTAGAAATAGGATGTGGTAGTGGCTATCAAGCACTCATTTTGAGTAAAATCATTCGTAGAGTCTTTACCATTGAGCGTATTGAAAGATTACTGAAAGAAGCACGTGAGCGCTTTAAAATACTAGGAATTACAAACATTCACACACGTTTTGACGATGGTCAAAACGGATGGAGAGAATTTGCGCCTTATGATCGTATCCTTTTTTCAGCCTCAACCCCTGAAGTTCCTCAAAAACTCTTTGAACAGTTAAAGGTTGGGGGAATTTTGGTCGCACCTATTGAAAAAGGCGACAAACAGATCATTACTCGTTTTACAAAAACAGAAGAGGGCATACGCAAAGAAACCATTGGTGATTGTCTTTTTGTACCCGTAAAAGATGGACGTGAGTTTTAACGGAGTTCTTATAAAAACTCCGTTAAACGTTTTAAAACCTAGTGCTTTTTGAGAATTTGTTTAATTAGTAGTTGAGGCGTTACAAGCCCACGATAGTCATTGCGTGAAACGGTAAAGAGAATGTCAATACGATCTCCTTGTTTTGCTTTCACATCATAATTAAAGAAAAGTGCTTCAAGGGCAACGCTTCCCTCTTGAAGAATAAGCTTGAGATGTTGTCCATCTTTACCAATTAAACGATCTACTTTCACAGCGATATTGCGCAATAAAAAGCTTGGTTTTGGATTTTTTTGTCCATAAGGTTCTTGATTTTCTAAAATTTCAAGTAACTCAAAATCAATTTGATCAGCGGTAATCTCGCCTAAAAGATCATTGTCTGCTTCTAAAACTTCTTGTGTAAATTGGCTTGATGCTTTCTCTAAGTTAGTGCGAAATTGTTCCAAATGTTTGATTTCAATGGAAACACCAGCTGCACCCTTATGTCCACCATAGCCCAATAAAATAGCTTCTTGAGAACGGATCAGTTCTAAAATATCAACATCACCAATGCCTCTTGCACTACCTTTGGCTTTTTCATCTCGGATAGAAAAAACAATAGCAGGCTTTTTAAAGCGTTTGGAAAGCCGTGAAGCGACGATCCCTACTATCCCCTCATGCCACTCTTCACCCCATGCTACAATGATATTTTCAGCCTCTTTGACATAAGGAAGCGTTGCCTCAAATAAAAGACGTTCCTCTTCTTTACGTGCTTCGTTTAAAGAGACAATATAATCAAGTTTGACCAAAGCGTCATTCACATCTTTTGATTTTAAAAATTCATAGGAAAAAATAGCATCTTCCATACGCCCAGAGCTATTAATCAAAGGTGCTATTAAAAACGATATATCATCGCCTTCTAACGTCGCTTTGCCAAAATACTGTCTTATAGCTTCAAATGCTGCGCGTTTTGAACGGTTAAGCTCACCAATACCTTTTTTAACCATCACGCGGTTCATCCCTACAAGTTCCATCATATCAGCCATGATAGCGATGCACAGTAGGTCTAAAAAGCTAGAGAGATCATACTCCACTCCAAGCTCTTCTTTGAGTGCAGCAACCAAATACCACGCGACTTGTGCACCACAAATTTCACAATGAGGGAAAGCACAATCTTCTTGTTTAGGATTAACAATAGCATAAGCTTCAGGAAGAACAGCAGGAACACTGTGGTGATCGGTAATGATCAGATCAATCCCTTGTTCTTTACAAATTTGTGCCGCTTCAATGGCAGAGATACCATTGTCCACGGTAATAATCACATGTACATCAAGCTTTGCAACAATATCTGGATTTAAGCCATACCCATCGGTAAAGCGATTGGGGATGATCAAGGAGTAGTCCACTCCAAGATCATCAAAAAATTGACTTAAAATAACCGAAGATATAACACCATCCACATCATAGTCACCAACAATAGCAATACGCTCATGGTTACGCATTGCGTCAGCAATACGTTTAGATGCACGCCCAATATCTTTTAAAGAGGAAGGCTTAGGAATCTCGTTTAAACGGGTACACTCATCGTTTTCAAACCTGCTTTGAAGAATCCGTTTTATATCCTCTTTTGTCAGTAACTTAACCATTTTGACGTTGTGTCAAAGCTGCTTTAGCAAAACCTAAAATCGTTTTATTAGGATTTGTTAAACGCGATGTAAATTCAGGGTGAAACTGCACACCTAAAAACCACTGATGTCCTTTTAGTTCAACGGCTTCAATCAAGCCATCACTTTCACCACTCACGATAAGTCCTGCTTTTTCAAAAGACTCACGGTACGCTGGATTAGCTTCGTATCGATGACGATGACGTTCACGAATGACTTTAGCGCCATCATAAACTGTTCTTAATAATGAATTTTCTTTTGTTTCACACTCATAACCACCCAAACGCATAGTACCACCGAGTGGGCTTTGGAAGGTGCGTAGTTGTTTTTGACCGCTTGCATCCATAAAAGAGTCAATCAAATAGATAATAGGGTTTTTGCAGTTTGGATTAAATTCAGCCGAATTGGCATCTTCGATATGCAGAACATTACGTGCAAATTCAATCATTGCAAGTTGCATACCTAAACAAATACCAAGGTAAGGAATATTGTGTTCTCTTGCGTAGCGAATCGCTTCCATTTTGCCCACAACACCACGCTCGCCAAAACCACCAGCGACCAAAATGCCATCGACATCAGAGAGAATGTCTTCACATCCTTTTTCTTCGATCACTTCTGAGTCAACCCAGCGAATTTTTACTTTCGCATTGAGGTGTGCACCTGCATGAATGAGTGATTCTGTAAGAGATTTGTACGACTCTTTAAGATCAAGATACTTACCTACAAATGCGATCATTAATTCATCACGTGGTGCGATAACACGCTTCACTAAAAGATCCCACTCGTCCATATGTGGTGTTAAATCTCCAAGATCAAGTGTCTCAGAAATTGGCGCTAAGATGTTCTCTTTTAAGAAACTAAGAGGCACTTGATAAATTGTCGTTGCATCCAAACACTCAATGACAGAATTACGCTCAACACCACATGAAAAAGCAAGTTTATTTTTAAGCTCTTTAGGAAGTGGATATTCTGAACGGCAAATGAGCATATCTGGCGTAATACCAATACGGCGAAGTTCTTGAACAGAGTGTTGGGTTGGTTTCGTTTTAAGCTCACCCGCTGCTTTGATGAATGGTACAAGAGTAAGGTGAATGTTCATTGCTCTGCGTTTGCCTAGCTCACTTTTAAGAGAGCGAATCGCTTCTAAAAATGGTAAGCCTTCAATGTCCCCAACGGTTCCACCAATTTCTACAATGAGAATATCTTTCCCTTTTCCTGCTTCTTTAATACGATTGGCAATCTCATCAACAATGTGAGGGATAACCTGAATGGTTTTACCAAGGTAATCTCCACGGCGCTCTTTTTCGATAACAGAAGAGTAAACACGCCCTGTTGTAAAGTTATTGGCTTGGGTTAGGTTTTCATCTAAAAAACGCTCATAGTGACCAAGGTCAAGATCGGTTTCAGCACCATCATCGGTGACAAAAACTTCACCATGTTCTAGTGGACTCATCGTGCCTGGATCGACATTGATGTAAGGATCTGCTTTGAGGATGCTGACTTTAAAGCCAACATTTTTTAAAAGGGTAGAGATACTCGCCGCTGCTATGCCTTTACCAAGAGAGCTTAAAACGCCTCCAGTAATAAAAATATACTTTGTTTCGTGATTGGACATAATTCCGCCTCATTATTATTTAATGGCAAGATTATAGCTAAGCAAAGCTAATAAAGGGTTTATCTTGGAGTTTATGCAGTAGAATGAAAATGGAAAAAACCTCTTGCACTTTAGAAATGCAAGAGGGAAAAAGCCCTAAAATAGGCTACTGAATATTTATTTTACTTTATCGTGGAAGTAGTTTGTCGCTTCAACAAAGCCCTCGATAGAACCACAGTCAAAACGTCTTCCTTGGAATTTATACGCGATAACTTTACCTTGTTTTGCAAGCTCTAAAAGAGCATCGGTAATTTGAATTTCTCCACCTTTACCTGGTTTTGTATTTTCAATGACTTCAAAAATATCTGGGGTAAGGATATAACGACCAATAATCGCCAAATTGGTTGGAGCATCTTTTGGATCTGGTTTTTCTACCATGTTAGACACGCGAAGTACCGACTCATTGCCGTCTACAATTTTACCATCGATTACACCGTATTTATTGGTTTCTTCTTTTGGAACTTCTTCGATAGCAACAACACAGCAGCGGTATTTTTCATACACTTCTACCATTTGTTTAAGTACTGGGTCATCATCATTGTTGTCACACAAGTCATCCGCTAAAATAACAGCAAATGGCTCATCTCCAATCAATGTTTTACCTGTTAGAATTGCGTGACCCAAGCCTTTCATCTCCACTTGTCTGGTATAACTGAAGGTACAATTATCAATGAGATTACGAATTTCAGTAAGGTAGCTCTCTTTTGAGGTACCTTTAATTTGGTGCTCAAGCTCATAACTCACGTCAAAATGGTCTTCAATCGCACGCTTACCACGACCTGTGACAATCGCCATAGTGTCAATACCTGCACTAACCGCCTCTTCAACACCATATTGAATCAAAGGCTTTGTAAGAACAGGTAACATCTCTTTTGGCATCGCTTTTGTTGCAGGGAGGAAGCGTGTACCATACCCAGCAGCAGGGAAAAGACATTTTTTAACAGATTTCAAACTATTGATTTTGCTATATTTTGAGATACTCGACACTGTATCGCTCCTAAAAATTTTAAATGTGAAATTTTATCTTAATTTTGCTCTTTTTTCTATGAGTGTCAAATCTAAACACAATAAAGTTATTTTTTTGTCACAATCATTTTTTTCATGACTTTATCATCTTAATGTGTTACTCTGATACATTAATCTTTATAGAGTCGAGGAAAAAAATGCTTCAACGTTATTTTTTTAAAATCAGTAGTATTTTTATACTGTTAGGAGTAGGCTTATTTGGCGTTGCATGGTTTATTACAGAACCTTTTGTCATTGCAATCATTTCATTTGTTCTTTTTATAATTGCAACACTTACGCTCAATAAAGTTATTATTCAACCTTTTTCCCATGCAGTAGAACTTCTAAGCGAGTTTGACTCCCGTGATAAAAATGTACGTGAAGCCCATCAAAAAGAGTTTCTACACGTAACAGAAAAGCATACATTACTTCACTCTCTTTTTCCAAGAATTTATCGTCTTGTGACACTCTTAACATACTTGAGTGAAAATTACTCACAAAGTGCGGGGAAAAATTCTATTGCTACGGCACAACTCATGTATTCTATAGACACAATGTCTAAAAAGTTAGAAGAAAAAGCACATTCTATTTCTGAGATTTCAAGCTCAACACAAAATATTTTCGAACAAGTGAATTTGGTAAGCTCCAATGCACAAGAAGCATCTACATTTGCCAAAATATCAATGAAAGAGAGTCAACAAAGTATTGCTGAGCTCAATGAAATTATCACACGAATGAACAGCATCAATGTACAATCTGCCGATGCCTCATCAAAAGTCAATGATCTAAAAGAAAAATCTATCACGATTCAAAATGTCACAACGGTCATTGATGATATCGCAGATCAAACCAATCTTTTAGCTCTAAATGCTGCTATTGAAGCGGCACGCGCAGGTGAGCATGGACGTGGATTTGCTGTTGTCGCTGATGAGGTACGAAATCTTGCTGAGCGTACTTCAAAATCAACCAGTGAAGTTACTATTATTGTAAAACAAATCCAACAAGATACAAACGATGTTTATGCAAGTATCGAAACACTGCGCCATGAAATAGAACGTGCTACGCATACGGTTCAGCATGTAGGTGATGAAATTAAACACTTTATCAATAATGCTGAAAAAATAGAAGATCAAATTGACACGATTGCAAAAAGCGCTGATTATAATAGTGATCAGCTTCTTACTATTAAAGAGGCTATTTCAAAAATCAGTGACCAACTCGAAGCAGGTACAAAAGAGATGAAAGCCATTTCTGGTCAAACACAAGCCATCATTTCTGGTGCAGAAGAAGCGCATGAGAACCTCAGTGCTTTTGCAATGGATGAATACCATGAAAAGATGTATCAACTCTGTCTTAACGCAAAGTCACGTGTGGAAACTTTATTTGAGAATGCTATTGATAACGGAAAACTTACTGTTGAAGCTATTTTTGATACTAATTTCAAACCTATTGCTAACACAAATCCACAAAAATATACCACTGCGTATGATACTTTTACAGATCAAACCTTTCCAGATATCGTTGATACTTTAATGAAAGAGAATGCACAAAATCTTTTTTATGCTGTTGCCATGCATAAATCAGGTTACATCTCTACACACAATGCACGTGCGCCATTAACAGGCAATTATGAAAAAGACCTCTTCGGTAACCGCTCAAAACGCATTTTTACCGATAGTGGTGTCAGAGGAGCAAACCATGAGAAGCGTGTTCTTCTTCAAACGTATCGTAGAGAAAATGGCGATGTCATGCATGATATCTCAATCCCTATCTATGTAAAAGGCCGTCATTGGGGTGGCTTTAGAATAGGGTATAGACCAAAAGCCTAATCCAAGCAATTAACTTATTTTTAACTTAATTTATATATTTAATATTAATATTTTTTATTCTTATTAAGGTGTAAAAATGTTACCAAATGGAAATAAAAATAAATAGATAAAATTTAATTTATTGTTTTTTAAGTTTTAAATGCGTATAATTCCGAAAATGCAAAAGGAGCTTAAAGATGAAAAAGTTAAATGTTGTAAAAGCTGGATTAACTATGACCCTTATTAATGCTGTTTTATTCGCTCTAGGTTTTGTATATTTAGCGCAGTCTCAATCACTTTAAAAAGCGATCTTCAGTTATAGATTTTGGAGTCAGCAATGACTCCAAAATGAGTTTTACTCTTAAAATATTCTCGAAATTACTTCTCGTTTTCGCCTAACATTTCACGCATTTTACGTTCCATACGTTTTTCAAATGCTTCGTTAGATGGTGAATCTTCACAGGAAAATTTTGCTTTTCCATATAAAACACAACCACGATCTCCAGGATCGCACTCTTTTTTAATAATATCACAAATCCCTTCAACATCATGAGGGCATGTCCAACCACCTTGATTCATCATACATCCTTACATATAATGTTTTGCAAGTACGCTTACACCACCAACAATAAACTGCACAGCAATTGCACCAACAATAAGTCCCATCAAACGACTGACGATTTTTTGCCCCGTAATGCCAAGGTAATGGCGAATATAAATACTATTTTTAAAAGCTAAGTACACACTAAGTGCAACAAGCAAATAAGCGATAATCAATGCAGCAATCGAAGTCACTCCTTCACTATGCCCACGTAAAATAATGATCGTAGCAAAAATACCTGGTCCAAATGTAATAGGAACACCTAAGGGAATGACAGAAAATTCATCATTTCTGATGGCTTCTTCTCGCTCCTCCTCTGTCTGATCTTTGGATTCCATAGAACCTTGTACCATTTTGATAGCTGTTAAGAGGAGAATAATACCACCCATGACTTTGAGTGAATCAATTTCTATACCAAATAAATTGAGTAAAAAATTACCCGTTAATAGGACAACAAAAAAAGCAACAATAATAGTCATCGTTGCTTTCCATGCTATTTTATCAATATGCTCTTTTGTAGCACTTTGAGGCAGAAGCGAGAGCATAATAGCACTCACTCCTAACGGATCTACGATCGCAAACATAGTAATGGTATGTTGTAACAATAGATTAAGAAAATCTGTCATTATGCCTCTTCTGTACGAAGTACCGCGCCACTGCTTGCATTGGTTACTAATTGACGGTACTGTTTCAACCAGCTACCGTGAATCGT
>Ga0074197_1000845_pt1 | contig 32151 bp, 31 predicted proteins | sample EPASupsiteSAE305_FD_64526 | JGI IMG/M metagenome (GOLD analysis project Ga0074197, IMG submission 64526) | Bioremediated contaminated groundwater microbial communities from EPA Superfund site, New Mexico - SAE3-05 reassembly with SPADES | ecosystem: Environmental > Aquatic > Deep subsurface >...
AGGAACTGATTAAAGAAGTTGATGAATTTAAACCCGACTTAATAGGCCAGTCGGTTTTTACCGGTTATTTAAATAAAATAAATGCCGACCTTTCCCGGGAACTGAAAGGCAAAGGCTATAAGATAATGTGGGGCAACGCCCATCCGGCGCTACTCCCTAAACAGGCTTTGGCCGAACCGTTTATTGATTTTGTAATTTTAGGCGAAGGGGAAGAAACTTTGGTTGAATTGGCGGATAAGCTTCTTTGCCCCGAAGAATATAAAAATATAAAAAGTCTGGCTTTTAAAGATTTATCCGGCAGTATCGTTATTAACGATAGAAGGGAATTTATAGACATGGATAAATATCTTCCTGACTGGTCACTTATAGATGTTAAGAATTATTTAATTTCGTACTTTTCCGGACAATATAAGCGCGTATTAGCGATTACCACTTCCCGGGGCTGTCCTTTTAACTGCCAGTTTTGTTATAATCAGGTTTTTAATAACCGGCGCTGGCGGGCTCATTCAGCGGAAAAAGTGATCGCCAACCTGAAACCCTTAATAGAAAAATATAAGATTGACGGCATCCGTTTTTTAGACGACAATTTTTTTGTTGATAAGAAGCGAGCCCTGGAAATTGTCCGGGCGCTCGGTCTTCCGTATTTCGCCGAAACCCGGGCGGAAAATATTACCCCGGATTTTGTGAAAGATTTGAAAGAGACCCATTGCGAAGAAATTATGTTCGGTTTTGAGTCGGGTTCGGACCGGATCATGAAAGAAGTCGTGCAAAAAGGGACAGGAGTAAAAGAAATAATCAACGCGGTTACGCTTTTAAAGGACACAAAGATCACCTGTTCGGGTTCGTTTGTTTTTGGCTTTCCCGGCGAAACCAGGGAAGAGTATCGGCAAACCATGGAATTTATTATCCAACTCTTAGAAATAAACCCGAATCTGGCTTTTACCACCGGCTGGTTTTTGCCTTTTCCCGGTACTGGCCTATACGACGCCGCTTTGGCCAGAGGGTTTAAGCCGCCGGAGAGGATTGAAGACTGGGACAAATTTGACCGCTGGAGCAACAAGTATAAGATGGACTGGATTGAATGGGATTACGCCGACGCGGTAAAATATTCAAGGAAAGTGGTGCACCTTTTAGCTATGGCGCACAAAAGAAATATTCCAATGCTTAAAGGCATATTAAAATGGAGAATCAGGAATCTAAATTTTAGTTTTCCGATTGATATATTATTTTTTTCCAAGCTAAGGAATATTTATATGTTTTCGGGAGATAAGAATGTCTTTACCCGGAGTGTGAGGTGGGTGGTAAGAAAAATCATAAAGTTCAGATAAAATATTAACCGTGAATTTATTCTTGATGATATAAAATCATTCGCTCGGAAATTGCTTGCGAGCAGCCAATTTCCTCGCATTAATCGTCTATGAAAGAAGAAAATATAAGACCGGCCAAGCTGACAGAAAAGCTGATGTTGTTAATAGAAAAAGACAGAAAAAAAATCCTTAAACTGAAAAAAAAATTTGTCAGGGTTGATTGCCCGGCCTGCCAATCCAAGAACCATAAAACGGTTTTTAAAAAAGAGGGTTTTACTTTTTTTTCGTGCCAGTCCTGTGAGACATTATTCATAAATCCCCGGCCGACGGTTGCTATTCTTTCTGATTATTACGCCGGAGCGGAAAGTTTAAAATACTGGAATGATAAAGTTTTTCCCGTTTCGGAAAAAGCCAGACGATTGGAGATATTCGCTCCCAGGGCGAGGAAAGTAGCTGAATTATGCCGGTTGCATAACGCCAAAACCAATATGCTTTTGGATGTCGGGGCCGGGTTCGGGACTTTTTGTGAGGAAATAAAAAAATTATCACTTTTCAAAGAAGTTGTCGCGGTTGAGCCGGCCCATGAATTAGCGGAAACCTGCCGCCGCAAGGGAATAAAAGTAATTGAAAAGCCGATAGAGGAGGTAAAGTCGGGAAAAGTAAGCGTAATTACCAATTTTGAATTAATTGAGCATCTTTTTTGTCCTGAGGATTTCTTAAAGTCCTGCGCGAAAATCCTGCCTAAGGGCGGATTACTAATAACCACCACTCCGAACGTCAAAGGCTTTGATTTTTTGGTTATGGGCAAGCTAACCGATAACCTTGGCGGTCCGAACCATCTTAATTATTTTCATATTGAATCGCTCGCTCGGCTGCTTAAAAAATGCGGGTTTAGGGTCGTTGAATCATTAACCCCGGGAAAGCTTGACGCGGAGATTGTGAGGAAAAGAATGCTGGACGGCACGCTGGACACGCGCGAAAATCGGTTTTTAGAATACGTTTTAGTTGACCGGTGGGAGGATTATAAAGACAGCTTCCAGAAATTTCTGGCCGACAACAGGCTGTCTTCCCACATGTTAGTTGTCGCTAAAAAATTATAATATAGAGCGCGCGGGTGGCGCACTTCTTCGTTGGCGCCTGCGATACTCACTCGTCGTAGCAGTAAGTACGCCTCGTTTCGTTTCTCGGCGCCGCCTTGAACTGCATCCAAACGCGCGCCCTATAACTTTTAAAATGCGGCTGCTGATAATAACCCAAAAAATAGATATAAACGACGATGTGCTCGGATTTATGCACGGCTGGATTGCTGAATTTGCGAAGCATTGCGATAAGGTGACGGCGGTTTGTCTGGAAAAAGGCGAATATGATTTGCCGGAGAACGTAAAAGTTTTGAGTTTGGGAAAAGAAAATAAATTACGAATTACGAATTACGAATTACGAATTCTTAAAAGGATAAGATTTGTATATAATTTTTATAAATACATCTGGAAAGAAAGGAATAATTACGATAAAGCGTTTGTTCATATGAATGACGAGTATGTCGTCCTTGGCGGCTTGCTCTGGCGGATGATGGGCAAGAAAATCGGGCTTTGGTACGCGCACGGGCATGTTCCGTTGAGCTTAAGGATAGCTGAAAAGTTCGTTCATGTTATTTTTACCTCCACTCCGGGCGGTTGCCGGCTGAAAAGCGGGAAGATTAAGGTCGTCGGGCAAGGGATTGACACAAATAGAATTACGAATTATGAATTACGAATTACGAATGATAAATTTAAGATTGTTACTATTGGCAGAATTTCACCATCAAAAGATTATGAAACCTTGATTCTGGCCGCCAAGATTCTAACGAAGGAAAATTTAAACTTTGAAGTGGATATAATTGGCGGGCCGGGAACGCCGAAGCAGGAAGAGTATTTGGAAAATTTAATAAAGATGGTAAAAGATAGTGGCCTGGAAGAGGTAATAAATTTCAAAGGTCCGATGCCTAACCGGGAGATTGCGCCAGTCTTAAACAAAGCGGATTTATTTGTTAATATGGGTCTGACCGGGAGTCTTGATAAAGCGATTTTGGAAGCCATGTCAACCGAACTGCCAATACTGACCTGTAACGAAGCGCTGAAAGACGTGCTTGGAGATTATAAGGAGCGATTGATGTTTAAGAAAAAAGATTACATGGAAATGAGTGCAAAGATAAAAGCTATTACGCGCTTGGATCCTTGGGAGCGCGCTAAAATCGGGAGAGATTTAAGGGAAATCGTAGTTAAAAACCACAGCCTTGGCGAGCTGGTTAAAAAGATAATCCGAAAGCTGGAATGAGGCGGAATTAAGCGGTTAATTAGAAAAAATATTATGTTTTTTTATCTTTGCGGGCAGATTTTAAAAGGCAAAAGCGTCTGGCGCGCGCTTTTAAATAAAAAGGCTGGTGATTTTTTCCTTAAAGGAACAGTTATTGATATTGGCGGCGGAAAAAATCCGAGCTATTTTGATTTTTTAAAGAAAGACGGCGAGCCTAAAATTGAAAATATTGACATTAACGGATCAAAAGGCAGTCGGAAAGTTGACCTGGAGAACGGCGCGCTTCCGATAACCGACAGCTCGGGAGATCGGGTTTTGCTTTTTAATATCCTTGAACATATCTACAACCACCAGCACGTAGTTGGCGAGGCTTTCCGGGTTTTAAAAAATAACGGAGAGCTTATAGGCGCGGTTCCGTTTTTTATTAATGTCCATCCTGATCCGCATGATTATTTTCGCTACACAAAGGAGTCTTTGGAAAAAATATTCGCCAGCGCCGGATTCCGGGAGGTGAAAATCGCGGCCATCGGTTTTGGGCCGTTGATGGTGAATTATAATAATATGATGTTTCTTCTCCCGAGGATTATCCGGCCGCTATTTTTGTTTTTTTATTTTTCCCTGGACTTTATATTGCTTAAAATTAAACCCGGCCTGACCGAACGTTTTCCTTTGGGCTACTTTTTTAGCGCCAGAAAATAAAATGAAATTAATATATATCACCAACACAAGGATGCCGACCAGGAAAGCCTACGGCTACCAGATTTCAAAAATGTGCGAAGCTTTTGCTCTAGCCGGGCTGGAAACCGAACTTTGGCTGCCGGAAAAGGAAGGCCAGGACAGGGAAGAGCTTTTTAGCTATTACGGGGTCAAAAAAAATTTTCGGATAAAAGTTTTAAGGGGTACGGATTACCTTAAATATTACCCTTATCTCGGAAAGCTGAGTTTTTGGCTGAAAAGCATTATTTTTTTACTGAAGCTGGCTTTTATGAAGCCTGAAGCTGGCGCGATCATTTTTTCCCGCAATCCGGAAATTGCCTGGCTTTTCAGCCTCAAAGGTTATAAAACGGTTTACGAGGCCCATAGCTGGCCGAGAAGCAAGAATTTTTTATTTATGTTTTTTATTAAAAAAGTTGGTTTAATAATTACCATTACCGAGGGTATTAAAAAAGTATTCATTAATAATGGTTTTAGTAGATGCGGAATTGTTGTTCTGTCCGACGGCGTTGATATGGAAGAATTTGATATTAATATGGAAAGAAAGGAAGCCCGGAATAAACTGGATTTGCCCCGGTTCAATAAAATAATCGTTTACTCCGGCCATCTTTACAAATGGAAAGGGGTTGATACTTTGATTGACGCGGTTCATGGGTTAAAAGACGAGGCACTGCTTTACATTGTCGGAGGAACCGACGAGGATATTAAGCTGTATAAGGAAAAATATAGGGAGCGCAAAAATATTATTTTTGCCGGCCATAAGCCTCATAAAGAAATACCGGTCTGGCTTAAGGCCGCCGATATTTTGGTTTTACCCAATAGCGGAAAAGATGTCGTTTCCTCTCACTACACTTCGCCAATGAAATTGTTTGAATATATGGCTAGTCGGCGTCCCATTGTCGCTTCAGATCTGCCGAGTATTCGTGAAATTTTGAATGAAAAAAACGCAATTTTTGCCGAAGCGGATAATCCTCAAAGCCTGGCTGGAGGAATTAAGGAAGTCTTAAAAAATGAGGATTTTGCTAAACAAATCGCGAAAAACGCCTACCATGATGTCAAAAATTATACTTGGAGGAACAGGGCGATAAAAGCTCGGGAATTATTGGGATAGAAGAAAAAAATATGAAAATGCTCTACGCTACGTCAATCAGCCTGCCTAATAATAAGCATGCCAATAAAATCCAGATTTTTTCCATGGCTAAAGCCTTGACGGAAAAATTGAAAAGTGATTTTTTTATCGGCGTCAGGGGTATAAATTCTCCGATGGATGGAATACAGGCAGTGGTTTTTTCATCCAGAGGAAGTTTTAGTCTGGCCTTGGAATACCTTATTTATATGAGGCGAAAAAATATTGAGTACCTCTATTGCCGGGAACCGCGGCTTCTTATTTTTATTTTTTTTTATAACCGGTTTTTTTTCCGTCTTAAGTTCAAAACTATTTATGAGGCTCATCACCTTTCTAACAATACTTTACTGGAACAGCTAATTGAAAGCCTGATAGCGCCACGGCTGGAATATATTGTTTTCACTACCAGTCACTTAAAAGAAGCTTACCTCAAAATTTACAATTGCCGTCGGGCAAGGTCTGTTGTTTTGCCTGATGGCGCGGATTTAAACGAATTCGGCATAACCATGAGCAGGAAAGAAGCGCGCCGTAGGCTTAGGCTCGCTATGGATAAAAAGATTATTCTTTATACCGGCCATCTGTATAAATGGAAAGGGGTGGACGCTTTGATTGAATCATCCAAGTCTCTTGGCGAAGAAATTATTATTTATATTGTCGGAGGGGCTGGAGATGACATCGCGAATTACCGGGAAAAATATAAAGAATATAGCAAAGTAATATTTATTGGACACAAACCGCATAAAGAAATACCTGTTTGGCTTAAGGCCGCCGATGTTCTGGTTCTTCCTAATAGCGGTAAGGAGGATATATCGGTTTTTTATACCTCACCCTTGAAGATGTTTGAATATATGGCCTCCGGCAGGCCGATTGTCGCTTCAGACCTTCCAAGCATAAGAGAAGTGCTTAGCGAGAAAAACGCTTTTTTAGTTAAGCCTAACGACAGCGCGGCTTTGGTAAATGGGATAAATACTGTTTTGAGCGATATTAAATTAGTAAATATGATAACAGCCCAGTCTTTAGCAGACGTGCAATTATATAGTTGGGATAAGAGGTCTAAAAGGTTGATAACATTATTAAATTCATAGTTTTGACACTTATTGACACCTTTTGACACTTAGGCTAAAATGTTTATATGAATGAAGAAATAAAAGAAAATGCAGTTTACACGACCGCCGATACGGAAAAACTCTTAAAAATCAGCAATAGTACCATGAAGCGCTTGCTAAAGAATGGCCTCATCAAAGCCAATAAAGTTGGCGGGCAATATCGTATCCTCGGAAAGGAAATTTTAAGAATGGTTTCGCCGGAAGTGGAAAAGGAGGCGGTGAGGTCATACTTGAAAATAAAAAAGAGGGTGGTGGATACTATTAATAAGTGGTAGACGGCCTATGGGATTATTCAAAGACGTAAGAAAATTAGGAAACACGATTGCCTTAGCCCGCCGTGCGTTCGGGGATTATAAATGGCAGATAGTACTACTTGTAGTCTTAGGTTTTTTAAGCGGACTTTTTGAGGGGATCGGGATCAATTCCTTAATCCCTTTATTCTCTTTTGTTATTGGCGAAAACTCCGGCGAGAGCGATGCTATTAGCCGGGTTATTCAGGAAATATTTACATTTTTTCATCTGGCCTTTAATGTAAAATTTTTGCTAATTTTCATCGCTTTGCTATTCATTCTAAAAGCGGTTGTCCTTGTCATTTTTTCTTATCTAAGCGCCATTATAACTTTAAACTATGAGCAAACCGCTCGAAACAGGCTTTTTGGTAATTTTTTAAATTCCGACTGGGGTTACTTACTCCGGCAAAAACTGGGTCATTTGGAAAAAATTTTAATGGTTAACGTAAGAGCAGGATCTTCATTGCTAGGCCACATAAGCAGCGGAATAATGATTGTCGCTTCGCTTATTGTGTATATTACGGTGGCGGTTAATATATCTTGGTTTATAACTACTATAACTTTGTTAATTGGCGGAATAATGCTCTTAATTTTTAAACCGGTTATTCGCAAAATTAACCGGTTATCCGGGACTGAAGAAGCTCTGAACCGGAAAATATCCCATCACATAAACGAAAACATTATTGGCATGAAAACCGTTAAAGTTATGGACGCGGTAGAGAGAGTGATTGATATGGGCAAGGAATATTTTGATCGCATAAGAGAAATACAGAAAAAAACCGCTTTTTTAAGTATTTCAGCGAGCGCTCTGATGCAGCCGATAAGTATACTGCTAATTTTAGTGGTTTTTGCTTTTTATTATAAAAATCCGAACTTTAATTTGGCGGCGCTGGCGGCAATAATTTATCTTATCAAGCAGATTTTTAATTATTTTGACCAATTGCAAAAAAATTTAATTAGTCTAAATTCCTACGCCCCGTACCTGGGGGTTATTTTAGATAAAGAAAAAGAAACTACATCTTTTAAAGAAGTCAGCCAGGGCGAAAGAGCTTTTAATTTTAAGAAGAGCCTGGAATTCCTAGAGGTTAGCTTTTCTTATGAAGGCGGCAGATCCGTATTAGAAAAAATAAATCTTAAGATAGATAAGGGCGAGATGGTCGGCCTGATCGGACCATCCGGAGGCGGAAAAACGACTTTAAGCGACTTAATTTTACGCCTTTTTAATCCGACTGAAGGCAGAATTATTCTGGATGGAGTTAATATTGAAGAAATAAGCTTTAAGGAGTGGCATAAAAATATCGGTTATGTCTCCCAGGATATTTTTTTAATGAATGATACGATCGCAAACAATATAAGATTTTATGATCGCGATTTAACTGATAACGAAATAGCGGAAGCGGCTAGGATGGCGGATATTTATGATTTTATAGAAAATTGTCCGAAAAAATTTGAGACCGTAATTGGCGAGCGGGGAGTGATGCTTTCCGGCGGCCAAAGGCAAAGAATTGTAATTGCCAGAGTACTGGCGAGAAAACCCAAGATTCTTATCCTTGACGAAGCAACCAGCGCGCTGGATAATGAGTCAGAAGCGGAGATCAAGAAAGTAATTGAAAATTTAAAGGGGAGAATTACGGTTTTGGTTATCGCCCATCGTTTGTCAACCGTAATGAACTCTGATAGATTATTAATAATGGAAAATGGGCGGATTCTTGAAGAGGGAAGTCCTAAAGAATTACTTAAAAATAAGGAGACATATTTTTATAAAGTTTATAATATGAAGAGCTAATTTATTAATAAGCCATAATTATTGGCAGTAAGATATCTTATTAATCTGGGTAATTTTCCAGGTATAATCCAAAATTTATGCGGGAAGGAATAAAAAAAGTGCTTGTGATTGGAGGTTCCGGATATATCGGAGGAGCGGTTACTAACGAATTATTAGCAAGGGGGGTTCCATTTTCAGTTTATGACAATCTTACTTATGAGCACCAATATTTAAAACCGGTTGATTTCATCTACGGCGATATCCGGGACTATAAGCGGTTGGAAGAATTTTTACCGAATTTTTCCCATGCTGTTTATCTTGCCGGAATAGTAGGCGATCCGGCTTGTGCGCTAAGGCCTGAAATTACCAAAGAAGTAAATTTGCATTCCGTAGAATGGTTTGCTAAAAATTTTGACGGCCGGATCGTATTTCCGTCTTCCTGTTCGGTTTATGGCGCTAACGACCTTCCGGTCAATGAGCAGGCGGCGATTAACCCGCTTTCGTTGTATGCTCAAATAAAACATGAATCGGAAAGTTTTTTTAAAGACAAAAATGCTATTATTTTTCGGGTGGGAACGGCTTATGGGGTGTCGGATAATTTTTCTAGAATCCGCATGGATTTAGCCGTGAATTATATGACCATGAGCGCCCTTCTCCGCGGTTTTTTGGAAGTTAACGGCGGCGCGCAATGGCGGCCGTTTATTCATGTTCGGGATATTGCTAGGGCAATGGCGGACGCGCTGGATGCAGGTAAGACCGGAATATATAATCTTGCGACGGAGAACGCTTCAATTATGGAAGTGGCTGAAAAGATTAAAGCGATTACTAATTGCGAAATTAGATCAACGGATAAAAAATTTCAGGATAACAGAAATTACAAAGCCGACTGCGCTAAAGCGATTAAAGACGGAATTCTTCCGGAGATGAAGGAGAACAATATCTATTTCGGTATTGAGCAGATAAAAAAGGTGGTAAAAGAAAAAAGAGTCACAAACCCGGAAGCGGATTTTTATTCTAATGTTAAGAAGTTAAGTTCCATAATGGATATCTATAAAAATTTACATAAAAATTAACTGCCTTTAGGCAAGAAATTATGCCATTAATCAAGCCATACGCTCAGGAAATAAACTGTTATTCGGACGACCGGGGAACTTTTGTTTCATTTTTTGACAACGCCCATATGATTTGCGGCGATGAAAAAAAACCAACCAAGCGAGTTTACTACATTTACAGTTACGGCCGCCATGTTGTCCGCGGGTTTCACTTTCATCAGCATGAATGGAAAAATTTTATCATTGTCAACGGATCGGCTAAATTTGTTGCCTTGGATCCGGAGAATCCGGGAGAAGTGTTTACCTTTGTAAGCTCCTCCCGTAAACCGAATTTAGTGGTTATTCCGGCGGGCTACGCAAACGGATGGATGTCTTTGGAGGATGAGACAATATTAATCTGCGCGTCGTCATCAACTCTTGAAGAGTCAATTAATGATGATATAAGGTTTGACCCGAATAAATGGGGGGATGTTTGGACTGTAAAGAAGAGGTAAATATAATAATATGATTCCATACGGTAAACAAAACATAAGCGAGGAAGATATAAATGAGGTTTTGAATGTTTTAAGGTCGGATTTTCTTACCCAGGGACCGAAAGTTGTGGAGTTTGAAAAGGCCTTAGCGGACTATTGCGGCGCTAAATATGCGGTTGTCTGCACTAACGGGACTTCGGCTCTGCATCTGGCTTATTTAGCCGCGGGTATTAAAGATGGGGATGAAGTTATTACTACTCCAAATACTTTTGCCGCCACTTCAAATATGCTTATGGCGGTTGGGGCTAAACCGGTTTTCGCCGACATCAGGATGGATACTTATAATATTGATGAAGAAGAAATTGAAAAATTAATTACGGAAAAAACTAAGGCAATCGTTCCGGTTCACTTTGGCGGGCAGTCATGCGAGATGAAAAAAATAAGCGAAATCGCTAAAAAGCATAACTTATTAGTGATTGAAGACGCTTGCCACGCGCTTGGAGCAAAGTATGAAAATTATCCGGTGGGGGACTTAAGATATGCTGAGATGGCGGTTTTTAGCTTTCATCCGGTTAAGCCGATTACTACCGGCGAAGGCGGGGCAATTTTTACTAATGACGAAGAATGTTTTAAAAAATTATCCTCTTTCAGGAATCATGGAATTCATAAAGATAAAAACGGAAAAAATGTAATGACCAGGCTAGGTTATAATTACCGAATGACTGATATTCAAGCGGCCTTGGGATTGAGCCAGCTTAAAAAGATTGACCGGTTTATTGAGATGAGGCATGAAGTTGTAAAGTGGTATAAAGAAGAGCTAAAAGATGTAAAAGAAATTGTTTTGCCGGTTGAAATGGAAAATAATTATTCCGGCTGGCATTTATATATGATAAGAACGGTTAAAGCAGAAGATCGGGACGGGCTAAGGGATTATTTAAGGGATAATGGAGTCGGGGTTAATTTTCATTACCCGGCAGTCTATTCCCATCCATTTTATCGGGAGAACGGTTATAAAGATGTTAAGCTTAAGAATATGGATGAATACCATAACACCTGCATAACCATGCCTTGCCATACGAAGCTGACCAAAGATGAAGTCAAATACGTTGCGGATAAGATTAGAAGCTACTTTGTGCAATAATATATGTTGGATCAAAAGCATAAAATAGAATATGAAAAAGATAAGCCCGAGAAAAGGGCTAAGCGGTTACAGGATAGCCTGCCGCTTAGGTATCCTTTTGCCATTGCTATAGAACTTTCAAGTGATTGTAATTCCAACTGCTATATGTGCCCAAGGAAAAATTTAACCAGGGCAGAGGGAAAAATGGAATTTGGTTTATTTAAAAAAATAATTGATGAACTTTATAAAAATAAAGTAGTTTTAAGAAAGTTGTTTCTCCATTGGATGGGGGAGCCTCTTTTAAATGGTAACTTTGACAAAATGATAGCTTACGCTCGGGAGAATGGAATTGCCGAAATGATTGTTATGGCTTCTAATTTAATCGCTTTGGACGAAGATAAGGCCAAGCGGCTGATTGATTCAGGACTAGATGAACTCTTTGTCAGTCTTGATGCGGTCCGCCAGGAAACCTACGATAAGATCAAGGGTAATAGCGCTACCTTAAAAATCGTTGAAGACGGTATTTATAGGCTGGTGGAAACCAGAAAAAAAATGAACGCGAGTTTACCTTACATAAAGCTTAAAATCTTAAAGTCAGATGTCAATAAGAATGAAATAGAAGAATTTAAAGAAAAATGGTCTCCGGTTGTTGATGAAATTTATGTTGAAGAAGATCTGAATGCTTGGAACGGAACCAATGAAGATGTGAATAAAAATATTAAGAATGACCCGCTTTATACTCAGAAGATAAAATTAGAAATTGAAAGATGGCCATGCGACAGGCTTTGGTACCAGCTGGCAATAAGCCAGGACGGATTAGTGAGTCCTTGTATTGCCGATTGGAACGGGATAGGATTTATTGGGAGCGTAAAAGAAATGACAATTCACGATATATGGAACAGCCCTGAGTTAAAAGAAATGCGCCGAAAACAGGTAGAAGGAGAATATGATAAGCTGAAAATGTGCAAAGATTGCCAACGCTGGCAATTTACTGATTTAAAAAATTGGCTTAGTAAAAATAGAGATAAAGCGTTATTATGACCAATAATCCCCTGAAAATACTAATGCTAAATATTACCGAGAGATGTAATTCTCGATGTATTATGTGTGGGGTTTGGAAAAAGAAGAATCCGATTGAAATGGATATAGAGAAAATTGAAAAGTTTTTTAGGGAAAATAGAGAAGACCTGAGAGAGGTGGAAACCGTTGGGTTGGTTGGGGGAGAGCCTTTTCTCTCAAAAAATCATCTAGGCTTTATTAAATTGATATTAAAATATTGCCCTAATATTAAAACTATCGGACAGCCGACTAACGGGTTATTACCGGGTATATATCTAAAAAAAGCTGAAAAGGCGCTTAAAATAATTTCTAGAGGAGTTCTTTATGGAATTTCAGTTTCAATTGACGGAAACGGAGATTCGCATGATGCTATTCGCGGAATAAGAGGAGGATTTAACCGATCGGAAAAGTTTATTGCAATGGCCGGTAGAGCATTTGCCCGACATGATAATTTTTATCTTACTCTAACAACAACAGTTTCCAAAAAGAATATTAATGGAATTAAAGCCATTAATGATCTGGCTAATAAGTATAAAATAAGAAATTCTTTCCGGCCGGCTATGGAAGTTGAATCCGAATATATTGATAATACCGCGACCAAAGGCTGGCAACTCGAAGGAGGCGATAAAAAAGTTTTGGCTAAAGAATTCCATAGGTTATTTTTGGAGAATAATAATATTTACTATGACTTTATGGAAGGACTTCTTAATGGGAAGAAAAGAACTTTCCCCTGTCCATTTCAGGATGAGGGATTCATAATTAATCCGGACGGGAAAATTTTTATCTGCCTTTTTAGCGGGAAGGGTTATCTTGGCACTATACATGAGACGGTTAAGAAGATTTTTAATTCAAAGAGTTATTCTAAAGTTAGGGATAATTTAAAAAAGTATGTATGCGTTCAATGCTCGGCGGATTGCTATTCAGCTAAGAGCACATATTTTAAAAAGGCCGACTATCTGGAGAAGCAGTTAGATTTAATACTGCGGGGGGAGGAAAAGAAATTTATAAAAAACTTACTTAAAAATAAGTTTTATATACATGATAATTTGTTAAAAAGAATAGCTGATTTTAAAGAAGATAGATTAAGGCTAAGCGAAAAGAAATTAAGCGATGAGGAAAAAATTGTTTACAATACTAAATTTAAGCAAGAAAAGTATAAAGTTAATTTTAATGAGCGGAATGAGATCAAGTTAGACTACAGCGAGGGAAATATTAATAATCTTATTTTGAATTTAGCGAAATATTATTTTATTATTAAAATATATTCTAAAACTGCAATTTATTTGGGTATCTTGAAGAAATATAATAAAACAATAAAAGGAAGGGATATTTTAATCCTGGAGAAAGCAGTGTCGCTATTATGAGAGAAGTAAGAGTTGAAAAAAAAATTATTGGCGAAGGAAATCCGGCATTTATTATTGCCGAGATCGGTTCTAATTACAATCAGGATTTTAATATTGCCAAAAAAATGATTAATATAGTTAAGGAATCAGGCGCTGACGCGGTTAAATTCCAGATTTTTAAAGATGAAAAACTATATGCCCGGAATGCAGGGAAAGCCGATTATCTGGAAAATGAAATTGGAATTAATGATATAGTGAAAAAAGCAGAAGTACCGGACGAAATGCATAAAAAATTATTTGATTATTGCAAAGAAGCCGGCATTCTTTATCTTTGCACTCCGACTGACGAAGATGTCGCTGATTATTTGGATGACCTAGGGGTGAAAGCTTTTAAAATTGCCTCCTATGATTTAACCAACCATTTTTTATTGAAGCATGTTGCTAAAAAAGGAAAGCCGGTTATTTTATCAACTGGAGCGGGATATTTTTCCGAAGTTGGAGAAGCAGTAAATGTTATTAGAGGAGCGGGAAATGATAATATAGTTTTAATGCAGTGCGTTGCTCAGTATCCGGCCGCTTATGAGTGTACAAATTTAAAAATAATGGAAGTATATGAAAAGGCTTTTAATCTCCCGGCTGGAATCTCCGATCACTCCCTTGATCCATTTATTGTCCCATACGCAGCAGCGGCTATGGGGGCAAAAATAGTAGAAAAGCATTTTACTTTAGGAAGAAATCAGGAGGGACCGGATCATTCTTTTGCTATTGAACCTGATGAACTAATAAGAATGGTTGATGGAATCCGGAAAATAGAAATCGCGGAAGGAACGGGAGAAAAAGAGGTAGCAAAAGGAGAAGAGGAGTTAAGAAAGTTCGCTTTTAGAAGTATTTTTTCAACCAAAGAGATAAAAGTTGGTGAATGTATTGATGGCTCAAATTCTTATGTTTTACGGCCGGGGAAAAAAGAGCCGGGGATTGACGCGAAATATTTCGAATTTATTTTAGGTTCAAAGGCGGTAAAAAACATTGAAGCAAACCAAGCGATTAAATGGGAAGACGTGATAGCTCGGTAGAGAGAAAAATCCTCTTATTATATTTAATTTATGAAAGATAGTTTAATAAAAATTGCTCAGACTACAGTTAAGGACGAGGCGTTTTTGCGCCGATTGAAAAATGATGAAGTAATCCGAAAAAAAACTTTTAGTTTAAGAAAGGTAACTGAAGGAGAACATCATCGCTGGTTTCTTGATTTTATCAAGCATAATTATTCTTTCACTATTTACTATAGGAAAGCAAAGATAGGGAATATTCGATTTGAAAAAATAAAGCCATCAGTCTTTTTAGTTGGCATAGCAATCCTTCCGGAATATGGCGGAAAAGGGATTGGCTCGGTTGCCATGAAAGAAGCCTTAAATATTCTAAAAGTTAGAGAGAAAAAAGCAACCGTAATCGCTGAAGTTAAAAAAGTGAACGAACCGGCTCGAAAATTTTTTGAAAAGGCGGGGTTTAATTCTGACTACATTGGGTATAAATATGAGTTATAAGATTGACAAGAAAATTTTAGTTACCTTTGCCGGGACAACAGTGGCTCAGAACGTTATTGAATACAATAAGGATAATTTTAAAGATATTTATGCAGTTGATTCCAGCTCATTTTGCTATAGCGCAAAAGTCCTTAAGGATAATTTTTTTGTTGTTCCTCCTCTAAAGAATTGGAATGATTATAAGGAGGCTTTGTTGAAAATTTGCAGAAAAGAAAATATAAATTTGATTATTCCCTGCAGTAATGATGAAGAGATTGTTAAACTCTCAAGGCATAGGGATGAATTTAAAGAAGCAGGAACGGACATTTTGCTTTCAAATTATGAAGTTATAATGCTCTGCGATGATAAAGTTAAATGCAATTCGTTTGTTTCTAATTTAGGAATAAAAGTACCAAGAATGTATCAGAAGAATGAAGTTGCCAGGGCTAAATTTCCAATATTTTTTAAGAGCCGCCGCGGCAATGGTTCTGAATATGCAAAGGTAATTTATAGAAAAGAGGAATTAAATGATTTAAGCGTAAAAGATAATAAATTTATTTTACAGGAGTTTATTAAAGGACCAGAATATTCAATCGATTTGGTATTAAATAATGATTCTGATTTGGTTGCCGGAGCGTGCCGGAAGAGAGTATCGGTTAAATCCGGCCTTTGCGTAAAAGCGGAGATAAGTCGTGATAATTCATTAATAGAGAAAGCGGGAACAATTGCCAGAAGTTTAAAACTTATTGGTCCGGTAAATATTCAGTTTATAAAGGATTATTTTATTGAAGCAAACCCTCGCCTCCCCGGAGGGTTGGGACTTGATGCGATTGCCGGGTTTAACCTTGCTCTTCTAGGGGTTAAGGCGTTTTATAATTTACCTATAAAAAAGGAAGAAACTAAATTAAAAGAAGCTAAAGTTCTAAGAATTTGGAGAGATATTCTTTATGAACGAAAATAAAAAAAATTTATTTTTTACTTACGATGAGTTGAAAGAGAGTTTTCCAGTTGAACAGCATTTGCATACTAGTTTTACTGACGGCGCAAACACACCGGAAGAAATTATTGAAAACGCTATGGAAAAAGGAATAAAAAGGATTGTTTTTACTGAACATGTTCAGAGAAGCTCAAGCTGGTACAAAAGGTTTATTAAAGTTCTTAATGATTTAAAATTGAAATATGAAAATAGAATAACAATTTGTGCCGGCATCGAAGCCAAGATGATAAATTTGGAAGGAGAAATTGATGCGACTGATAGCCAGAAAGATTTGGCTGAGATTATTATGGGATCGGTTCATGGCTATTTAAAAGGAGAAAAGGAATTAGAATATTATGAATTTGAAGAATTGGGAGCTAAAAAAGGGTTGGAGTTGGAATTTAAACAGACACTTTTGATGATAAAAAATCATAAACAATATGGAATAAACGTTATCGGCCATCCTTTCGGTAAATTTATTAGCAATTATGATATTCGCGTACCTTATAAATACTGGGAAGAAATTATTAGCCTGATTAGGGATGTTAACTTGGCTTTTGACTTAAATTTCCTCTATCATAAGGACTATTTTGGGGAGATATTGGAACTGGCCGAGCAATATCAAGTGAAACTGAATGTCGGTTCTGACGCGCACAACTTAGGTGATATAGGGAAATGCTATAGCCAGATAAAAGCAATATATATATGACAGTAACAATTCACCAGCCGGCTTATTTGCCTTGGATTGGATATTTTCATAAAATTTATCTTTCAGACGTTTTTGTTTACTTTGACACGACCCAGTTTGAAAAAAACAGTTTTATAAACAGGAATAAAATAAAAACCGCTCAGGGATCGAGCTGGCTTACGGTTCCGGTTAAGCTTAAGGATCATTTTGAAAAAGAAATAAGAGAAATTGAGTTGGGCGATCAGAAATGGAAAAAGACTCATTGGAAAACAATTGAGTTTAATTATAAAAAAGCTAAATATTGGGGTTTATATTCAAAAGAGTTGGAGGAGTTATATAATAGGGATTATAATAATATTTCGGATGTCTGTTATGAACAGTTATTACTTATAATTAAGTGGCTGGAAATTGATGTTAAAATTATCAAGTCGTCTGATTTAAAAGAATATAATTCTAGAAAGCATGATTTGATTTTAGAAATTTGTAAAGATCTAAACACGGATTTATACATTTCCGGGAAGCTGGGGAAAGATTATATCATTGAGAAAGATTATGAAGAGGCCGGGATAGAATTGTATTATCAGGATTACATCCATCCGAAATATAATCAGCTCTGGGGAGAAGGATTTGTGTCTTATATGAGCATTATTGATTTATTATTTAATGAAGGGCCGGAAAGTATGAAGGTTGTTCTTAAGGGGAACATGAAGAAGAGGGCATTATTGAGGGTATAGGGAAATTGTAATATTATTTTTTATAATTTTTTGAACTTTATTTATGTCAAAAGTATTAATTGTGGTAGCCCATCCTGATGATGAAGTTTTGGGGGTAGGGGGAGCTATTTTAAAACATGTTAAAGAAGGGGATGAGGTAAGGATTTTAATTATGGCTGATGGCGAGTCGGCAAGAAATGAAGGAGTAGATATAGGCAAAAGAGAAGCTCAAGCTAAGAAAGTGGGAGAAGTTTTGGGAGTTAAGGATATAATTTTAGAAGGATTGCCGGATAATGCAATGGATTCACTTACATTATTGGAAATTACTAAGTTAGTAGAAAGGGTTGTTTTTGATTTTAAGCCGGAGATAATTTACACTCATTGTCCGAATGATTTAAATGTTGATCACCGGCTTGCTTTTCAGGCGGTTTTAACCTGCTGCCGTCCGCAACCGGGATTTTTCGTAAAAAAGATTTTAGCGTTTGAAACTCCGTCTTCAACTGAATGGCAGATTAAAGACGCCGCGCACATTTTCTGTCCAACTAAGTATATTGACATATCTGAAGTTATTGATGATAAAATTAATTGTTTAAAGATATATAAGGATGAACTAAGGGAATATCCGCATCCACGGTCACTTGAAGGGGTAAAAGTTTTGGCAAGATTTAGAGGAATCGAAGTAGGTTGTGAGTACGCCGAGGCGTTTCAAGTTATTAGGATATTGGATTAATAAATATAAGCTTTAATGTTTGAGGTTAATTAATATAAGCTAAAATCTATGGATAACATTTTAATAGATAAGGAATATTGGGATTACATGTATACAACCGATATCCAGCTTCGTTATCCGAACGAAAGCTTAATTCGATTTTTAAAATCTAACTTTCGGGAAATAAATAAAAATTTGAAATATCTGGATCTAGGTTGCGGAAACGGAACTAACGGGTTTATGGCGGCTAATCTTGGTTTTGATGTTTATTTAATTGATTATAGCGCTTCAGCCATCGATGAGGCAAAGAGAACTAACACATCAATAGATAATCCAGTTTCAGATAATCAAATAGTGGTAGGCGATATAGTTAAGGAATTGCCTGTGCCAGATGATTATTTTGATGTTGTTGTTTCACTTTTAACCTTATATCATTTAACCCAAGAACAATTGGGAAAAGCTCTTTTAAATATAAAAAGAAAATTGAAGAAAGGTGGGGTTTTGCTTTGCGACTTTACTTCAAAAGAAAGCATCCTTTTTAAGGGTACTAAAGAAAAGACTGGAGAAGGAAGCTATTATTTGAAGAATGAACATTGGATGACGACCAGCCGGGATAAAAAAATTGATACTGCCATTACCTGTTCGTTTTATGATGAAGATGAACTAAGGATGATATTTGATAAGCATTTTTCGAAAGTAAAGATTGTCAAAAGTCAGTCTCCGATGGCTATGTCCTTAGATAAGGACGAAGAAAGAACCGATCCGGCTTATTGGATTATGGCTAAAAATAACTAATATTAATAATTTTATGATGAAATTTACCAAGAGTAACCAAATGTTAAATAAAGTTGAGAAAGTCGTACCCTTAGCATCGCAAACCTTCTCCAAAAGCCACCTTATTCATGTTAAAAATCAGACCCCGCTATTTATTGAAAAGGCTAAAGGTTCAAAGGCTTGGGATATTGATGGGAATGAATACATTGATTTTATCAACGCCCTTTTGCCGATTGTTCTGGGGTATCAATATCCCGCTGTTGATAAAGCGATAAGAGATCAACTAAAAAAAGGAATTATTTTTTCCATGGCTTCGCCCTTGGAATATGAATTAGCCGAACTTTTAATAAAACACGTTCCTTGCGCGGAAATGGTTAGATATGGGAAAAACGGCTCTGATGTTACCTCGGGAGCAATTAGGGTGGCACGGGCAGTAACCGGCCGTGAGCACGTAGCGGTTTGCGGTTATCACGGCTGGCATGACTGGTATATAGGAATAACGCCCAGAAACTTGGGTGTGCCGGAAAGCACCAAAAAATTAACCCATAAGTTTGAATATAACAAAATTGAAACGCTAGAGGGGCTGTTTAAGAAATACAGAGGAAAAATCGCCGCCGTGATCATGGAGGCCATGAGCTATATAGAGCCTGAGGATAATTTTCTAGAAAAAGTTAAGGAGTTGACTCATAAAAACGGCGCGCTTTTAATTTTTGATGAGGTGGTAACCGGGTTCCGGTTTAGCCTGGGCGGCGCTCAAAAGTTTTTCGGGGTTATTCCTGATCTGGCGACTTTTGGAAAATCCATGGCTAACGGGATGCCGATTTCAGCTTTAGTCGGGAAAAAGAAGTACATGAAGGTAGTAAATAATATATTTTATTCATTTACGAACGGCGGGGAATGTTTATCATTAGCCGCGGCCATTGCCACCATTAAGGAAATGGAGAAGAAGAAAGTTATTGATTATCTTTTTAAGAAAGGACAGTATATTATTGATGAAACTAATAAAATTATTAAAGCTAATAACCTTGAAGATGTAATAAAGATTAAAGGAAAACCATCTTGGAATCTGATGTTTATTTATCCGGCTAGCGGGTATAAAGATTTAGAGATAAAGAGTTACTTGCAGCAAGAGATGATTCAGAAGGGATTTTTATGGTTTGGCCAGCACAATATGAGTTTTAGTCATACTGATAAAGATATTGAAAAATTACTTAAGGCTTATAGAAAAGTTTTTGGCAGATTAAGAGAGCTCTTAGATAAGAGAAAATTATTAGAAAGTATAAAGGGGGGCGTAATAGAAGGAGTTTTTAAGGTAAGGAATTAGAAATGTATGGCAAGAAAAATATCGCTTTTAATTATCGGCGGAGGGTCAATAGGCCAGAGACATTTAAGGAATTTAAAGAGTATTGGAATAAAAAAAATTGGAGTGGTGGACGCTGATAATAGAAAGTTAGATGAGATTAAAAATAAATACCAGGTTGAAACATTTAAGAACGTAGACGCAGCATTAAAGAAAGGCTGGGGGGCATTTTTAATATCTACTCCTTCTTTCCTTCACGCTGAAATTGCCTTGAAGTTGATAAAAGAAAAAATCCCGATATTTATAGAAAAGCCATTATCAAACAGCTTTAAGAATATTGATAAACTGGCAAGAGAGGTAAAGAAGGCAGGGACACTTATTGTAATGGGCTATAACCTAAACTTTCATCCTCAGATAAAGAGTATAAGAAAAATCTTAAATGATGGCTTGTTAGGGAGAGTATTGGGTATCCGGGCGGAGTTTGGCTATTATCTTCCCTCCTGGCGTCCGAATATTGATTATAGAAAAAATTATAGCGCCCAAAAAAAACTAGGCGGAGGGATAATTTTAGAAGATATTCATGAAATTGATTATCTTTTCGGCCTTTTCGGGGAAATAAAAAAAATATTCAGCTTTTCCGATAAAATAAGCGATCTGGAAATTGATACTGAAGATTATGTTGAAGCGACATTATGGTTTAAAAACGGAATAATCGGGCAACTCCATATGGATTTTTTGCAAAGAAGTTATTCCCGGACTTTGAAGATAATTGGTGAGAAAGGAAATCTTTATTGGGACTTAGAAAAAGGGGAATTAAAATATTACTCGGGAGATAAAGGGAGATGGTATAATTTTAGTTTGAAAGATTATGATTTTAATGTAATGTATATAGATGAGATGAGGTATTTTCTGCGTAAAATTAAGAATCCAGATAATAATATCCTGAATTTTGAGAGAGGATATAAAACTTTAAAAATAGCTTTGGCAATAAAAGAGTCGGCAAAGTTGGGGAGGGCTGTAAGAGTGAAATAAATTTTATCGTTTATCAATATTTTTAAAAATATGGCGTGTAAAAAAATAACGGCCTGAATATGAAAAATAATAAAATAATTTGGTATATAGTTTTAACCCTGACTTATATCTTTTGGGGTACGCAAGCACCGGCTCTAAAGGCCTTGTCCAGGGAAGTTCCTTTGTCTCTAATGACTTTCTTAAGATTTTTTATGGCTTGTCTGGCTATCTTGCCTTTTTTCCTCGCGGTGAAGAATCGAAAACCAATAGAAAAGAGCGATTTAAAAACGATGGCCTTTTTAGGATTCCTTGGAGTGGCGCTTTATGGAATGATAAATATCACGGGAATAAAACTATCAACTGCGGTTAACCAGGCTATTATCCTTCACACTTGGCCGCTGGTTGCGACGGTTCTCGCCCCGTTTTTAATTAATGAGAAAGTGGGTAGGTGGGTATATGCCGGATTGACTTTGGGTTTTATCGGACTTGTAGTCGTAGTTTCCGAGGGAAACTTAGATTCACTAATTGATTCAAAGTATCTTTTGGGAAACATTTTAATTTTTCTTAGCGGGGTTACTCTTGCGCTTTATTCTCTTTTTAATAAGAAGTATAACCATAAATATGGGGGAATAACCATGACATTTTATTCGTTCCTAATCGGTTCATTTTTCCTTTTACTATTTATGTTAATATCGGGTGATGCAAAAGAGATAACGCACATCTCGCTTAAAAACTGGCTTTTATTATTTTGGGCTGGCGTTCCAACCCTGGCATTAACCTGGCTAATCTGGTTCCGAGCAATGAGAGAGATAGGATTGGTAAAGGCAAATTCATTTTTTCTTCTTATCGTCCCGTCGGGTATATTTTTCTCCTCTCTTTTTTTAAAGGAAACAGTTACTCCGCTTAAATTGGCAGGAGCCGCCCTAGTACTCTCCGGGCTGTATATCGTTCAAACAAAAAAATGATTGTTTTTGGACAGGCGGTTAGGAAGATAATGATATTTGTATTATGAAAATTATCGCAGTAATACAAGCGCGCATGGGATCTTCTCGTTTGCCGGGGAAGGTGTTATTGAAGTTGGCTGGAAAACCGGTAATTGAACATGTGATTCTAAGGACAAAAATGTCCAGTCTGGTTGACGAAGTTTGGCTGGCGACAACGGTTAATCAAAAAGATGATAAATTGGCTGAATATGCCGAAAAAAATAATATCAGATATTTCCGTGGCAGCGAGGAAGACGTTTTGGACCGTTTCTACCAAGTTGCCCGGATGGCGGGAGCAAATATTATCGTCCGGATAACCGGCGATTGCCCGTTAATTGACGGTCAATTAATTAATGATGTCATAAATTGCATAAAGGGTAATGATTATGATTTTGTAACAAATTGCGTACCCGCCACCTACCCGGATGGGCTGGATGTTGAGGCGGTTACATTTAAAACGCTGGAAAAGGTCTGGCGGGAAGCAAAGTGGGCATCCGAAAGAGAACACGCTTTTTCGTATATAATAAGAAATAAAGGAAGTTTTAAAATAGGGATATTAGAGAATGATATAGATTATTCTGGTTATCGGGTAACTTTAGACTATCCGGAGGATCTTAGATTTCTCAGCCTGATTATTGGGCAATGCGAAGCGGAAAATAAATTTTGCGGATTTAAGGAAATAACTGAAATTATAGAAAGTCATCCCGAATGGATTAAGATTTTAGACGGAAAAATTAGGAATGACGGCTATAAAAAATCAATAAACGAGGATAAACTGGTCAAATAAAATTATGGTTAGCTACGGACTAAAACTATGGAGCACTGATAAGAAACTTTTTAAGGAAGCGGCGGATTTATTTAAGGCGGGGAAGGCTGATTTAGTTGAATTATATATTGTACCAAATTCATTTTCTATCGAAGATTTGGATATTTTTAAAGGAGTTAAAGCTACTCTTCATGCTCCGCATTCGGAACATGATTTTAATATCTTTACTCTTGATGAAAAAAAGATCCATTTCTTTAAAGATTGGGTAATTAAAACTGCGGATTTTTTAGGAGCGGAGAAGATAGTTGTCCATGCCGGAATCGGGAATAAGGATGAAATATTCAAAAAAAATGTCGCAAAAATTTATGATAAAAGAATTATTATTGAGAATAAACCAAAGCTGGGAATAGGCGGCGAATTTTGTTATGGTTATTCTCTTAAACAGCTTGAATTCATCCGGAATGAATGCGGGCTGGAGATTTGCTTTGATTTTGTCCATGCAATAAAAAGTGCGATTTCCCAAAAAATTGACTACAAGATATTTTTAGATGAAATTATCAAACAACTAAATCCCAAGTATTTCCATATCTGCGATAGCAATTTGGATAGTGAAATAGATATGCATTTAAATTTGGGCGAGGGGGAGCTTGATGTGCCATGGATCAAAGAGAGAATTGAGAATATTGCTTCGGAAAAGGATATTAATTTGATATTTGAGGTTCCAAAGGCTGGAGGAGGTTTAAAAAATGACTTGGCCAACATCCGTCTTTTTAAGGAAATTCCCATAAGTTAGTTATCCAATAACATTATGAAAGAAGAAGAAATCAGGTCAAATGATTTTGAAGAAAAATATAAAGAATTATTCAACGACGATATTAAGGATTTTTTTCAAGACCAGAAAAATTTTATTGCCGTGAATTGCCCTGCTTGCGGCTGTGGCAACTTTATGAAAGAATTTGACAAGGGCGGTTTTCAATTTACTAGATGTGGTGAATGCGGAACGCTTTTTGTTAATCCCCGCCCCAATGAGAATCAGTTAAGCCTTTTTTATAGTAAAGGAAAAAGCGGGGCTTATCTAAATAGCCGCATTTTTCCAGTTTACGAAGAAGCTAGGAAAGAAAAAATTTTTCTCCCCAGAGTTGAATTGGTGAGCGAAATTTTAAAGAGGCATAATATAAATAAAGTAGATTTAATGATTGAAGTCGGGGCAGGGCGGGGTTTGTTTCTTGAGGTTGCGAGGGAAAAGAGTCTCGCCAAAAATTATATTGCAATAGAACCGTCCAGAAGCTGCGCCGAAAGATTAAGGAACGGGGGATTTAGGGTGATTGAGGGAATGTTTGAAAACATCAGGATTAAAGAAAAGGCTGACCTGATAGTAAATTTTGAACTGATAGAACATTTATTTGATCCGCGGGAGTTCATAAGAAGTTGCTATAATCTGCTTAAGGCTGGCGGCCTATTTATAGTGTCAACGCCGAATGAAGCCGGGTTTGACTTGAGAGTCTTAGGAAAATTATCAGACAATATATTAGCCCCCAATCACTTAAATTATTTTAACCCGGATTCTATTGAAAAGCTTTTCGTTAGTGTCGGTTTTGAAAAACTTGAGGTTATCACTCCCGGCAAATTGGATGTCGATATTATTAAAAATAAAATTTTGGACAAAGTAATGGACGTCGAAGATTTTCCCTTTTTTGGAGGATTGATATTAAATGACAAGGATAATTTTAATAAGCAATTGCAAAATTTTCTGCAAATACATAATTTGAGTTCCAATATGTTTTTGGCATTTAAAAAGCCAAACTGAATATAATTTATTTATGGCTAAAAATTTAATAACCAAAAATGAAAAAGTTTGCCGCCAATGGTACGAGTGTAGTTATAAAAAAGAAGGAATGATGGCCCAGCGTTTATATCCCAATGAGGAATTATTACGATTTTTCGGGATAAATTATTTTGGAAAATCGGCTAAAACGCGGAAAAAAATTAAGGTTTTAGAATTAGGTTGCGGATCATGCGCTAATTTATGGATGGTGGCACGCGAAGGTTTTGATGCTTGCGGAATTGATCTTTCGAGGTCTGGTTTGGGGCTTGGCAGGAAGATGTTGGAAAAATGGGGAACAAAGGCGAAATTAACAGTCGGCAGTATTACAAAGCTTCCTTACGCCGCCCGCTCATTTGATATTGTTTTAGACGTCTTGGCTGCTTATTGTTTGCCGATTGAAGAATTTAAGGTTTGTCTGGCCGAAACTGCAAGAGTATTAAAAAAAGGCGGAAAATATTTTTCTTTCACTCTTGGAACCGATTCGGACGCTTTTACCAATTTTAAGCCGGCAAAAAAAATTGATGAATATACTCTAGACGGGATTAAAAGGAAGACTTCTCCTTATTTTGGCAATAACTTTCCGATCAGGTTTATTAGTCCCGGACAGTATAGAAAATTATTGACTGAAAATGGGTTTAAGGTTGTATACCTTGAAACGGTCACCCGGACATACCGGCGGTTCCGCGAAAAACTTCAATATATTACTATAGTGGGAGAAAAATTATGATATGAATTTAAAAATAAAATATTTTAAAGACGTAAGCAAAGACGAGTGGGATGGCTGGATAAAGGAAGTCGGGGAGTCAAGCTCTTATCATTCTTGGAGTTATCTAAATTATTTTTCTAAATTTCCGGATATAGTGGAGAACCTGTCTTTTGCCTGTTTTGATAAAAATGATTCGATTGTTGGGATTTGTCCTCTTGGTATTACCTCAAACAGGCTTGAAAATTATTTTGAAATTTCTCTTGGAGGTAGCCTTTGCGCCACACCGGCTTTAGTCATTCAGGAAAATAGAGCCAGAAAAAAGATTCTTAATGATATTTTTAAGACGATAAATGATTTTGCCCGACAGTATAAGGTAAAAAAAATTAATATGATTGGGCAGCCACTTACTTCGTCATTTTTTTCGAGCAATTCTTTAAATAGAAATAGCTTTGAGCTTTTGCGCTATAATTTTTTATTTAGCGTTAATAATACCGCAGTTATAGATTTAAGTTTGCCGGAGGAAGCGCTTTTAAATAATGTCAGCAAGTATCAAAAGAGGCATATTGAAAGAAGTAAAAAACGAGGGCTGGAAGTGAAATTTTTTGGCCGGGACAGTAACAGCGGGGGATTAAAAGAATATTTTGGTAAATATCAGGAAGCGCACTATAAGTCAGCGGGAAAGATGACGCGTCCGCAGGAAACGTGGGATGCAATGCTTGATAATTTGTTTAACGGTGAGGCCTCATTGTCAGTCGTTTTTTTTAATAATAATCCGGTCAGTTTCCTTTACTGCGGAGAATTTAATTCCATGGCATTTGGTTGGTCGCAGGTCAATTTGGAAGAATATGAAAAAGAATTAAGCCCCCGCCATCTTTTGGAATGGGAAACGATTATGTACTATAAAAAAAGAGGGTTTAAATATTATGAAATAGGAGAAATTTTTTACGGATCCCAACTATTTTATATTCCTACTTTGAAAGAGAAATCGATTAGCGTTTTTAAAGAACGGTATGGAGGATTTTTTCTGCCTAAAATAAAATGGACAGGATATTTTGATGAAAAGCTTATGAAAAATGAATTAAAAAGCAATTTAAATAAGTTTAGCCGGGAAGCGGCTGTTTTTAATACTCCTGAATATTAGTAAATTATGAATATTAATTTTAATTATACAAAAGCCGAGAAGGAAAGGCCGAGTATCACTCAAAGAAGGTTGCCAATATTCGGAGAATTGGAAAAAAATATAATTTATACCTTTTCAGGTAAGTCGGCCATTTCCTTATTATTAAGGTTTTTTAGAGAAAACGGACGACTAAAGGATAAATCCGATCAGCTATTAGTTCCCGAGTGGCTTGGAAGTTGGGTCTATATGACTATTCATAAATTTTGTTTTCCTACTGCTGCAATGAATTCAAAAGTCAAAGGAATTTTACTTTATCATCAATGGGGATTTCCCCAAAGGATGGAAAAGGTGATAGATTTTTGTAAAGCGCATAATTTATTTATTATTGAAGATTGTGCCCATTCTTTTCTTGGATTTTATAATAATAAAAGGCTTGGGACATTCGGCGATGCTTCAATTTTCAGCTTAGCCAAATTTTTCCCTTCGGTATTAGGCGGTGCTGTTTATTCTAATAATAAAGACATCTTAAATTTCGTCCGAAAGACCTTGCCTGAGCACAAAAGCAATCTGGCAAAGCAAGCGTTTATTAACAGGAAATTGTACGATGCCAATCCATCGGAGAAGAATCAGCTTGAGCTTGGTAGGGATTTTGCTATTTATGACAGGTTGCTAAAATGTCCCAGCTATTCGCTGGATGTTGTCAGGGCGCAAATCAATGATAGCGCGCTTCTGAAAAGAAAAAATAATTTTCAGCTTTTTAAGGAAGCATTCAGGGGGCATGATTATACGGATGATTTGTTTATTGAAGATGTAATACCTTGGATTGCTCCGTTATTTTTAGGAGATAGGATGAATAAAAAGCTAGTTAACGCATTAAGAAAAAACGGGATTGAAAGCGGGATATATCATTTTGATATAAATAGGAATTTAACCGATCCGGACTTTAAAGAGTGCGTTGCGGTACCCTGCCATCAGGGAATAAATATGACGAAAATGATTAAGATAATAAAGAATGGAATTTAAGAAAAATTTATTAAATAAAGACCTATGAATAAATATAAAGGAAAGAAAGTATTAATTTTTCAGCAACGCGACTGGGCAAAAAGAATTGGTCAGTTTATCGCGAAGAGATTGCAGGAAGAAGGTTGTAAGTTGTCCGCCGTGACTTTAAAGAGAAGAACGCATGATTTTATTACAACACAAAAGAATGTTAAATATGAGCAGGTAGTCGGTATTGACGATATTATTGATAATCCGGAGAAAAATTTGGACGGGGATGATATTTCTTTGGAAGAAATATGCAGAGAACTAAATATTGATTCAGTTTGGCCGATGCTTCATAGCAACCGCTATCTCGTTAGATGTTATAGAGAGCAGTATTATTACGGTTATCGGCAAAATGTTCCGGATGAGCATATTGTTGCTTATATAAAAGCTTATTATAAAAAGCTGCGTGATTTATTTGCCAGCTTTAAACCCGACCTGGTTTTTATCGTGGCTTTTATTTCCGAAGAGCACCTGATGCTCAAACTGTTCGCCGATAAATATAAGATTCCGGTAATTGCTATCGCTGATGCTAAAGTTCCGGGTTATTATGTTTTTGCTTACGATCATATGTATCGCAAAGGACCGCTTGTTGACAGATTTAATGAGCTTCAAGGCGGCGGGAAAGAAAGTAAAAACAGGGAAAAGGCGAAAAAATTTGTTACTGAATTCAGGGAAAAGGCGAAAAAGCCGATATACGCCGATAGCGGAAAAAATATAGAATTGGGAATAATAAAGAGGATAAGGCGCGAGCTATCACCTTATAAGCGAATTTTTGATTTTTATACCAAAGAATATCCGAGGATAAATCATTTAAAAAGCATCGGGCCGACTATTGATTATAAACCGCCGAAAATAATTCTGCGCGATTTTTATCGCCATAAGCAATACGCTAAATTTGCCAATAGCTATAAGTATTATCCTTTGGAAAAAGTTAAAAAATTTGTTTTTTTTCCTTTGAAATTTACTCCCGAAGGGAATATAGATTTAATGTGCCCTTTATATAATAATCAGATTGAGCTGGCGCGCCAGATCGCTATGTCCCTGCCGGATGATTATACTTTAGTCGTCAAAGAACATTGGGCAATGGTAGGGCTTCGCACGCCGTCATACCTGGAAAAAGTTGCCCGCACTCCGAACGTAAAATTAGTTGATTACCGCATTCCGGCTGATGAAGTTTTAAAAAAATGCGACATGGTAATCAGTACCTACAGCACAGTCCTTTTTGAGGCGGCTTTTTATAACAAGCCGGCGATTATGCTCTCTGACGCGGGAATGTTTAATCTTCTCCCGAATATTTTTCCGCATACCAACCTTTTTACTTTACCGAAAAAAATAAAAGAAGTTTTAGCCTCAGATCTGAGAACCGATGAATATGAGCGGCAGTTAGAAAATTACATTGCGGCGGTTTATGATTCCGGCTTTGATTATAATTATGCGGCGGCTTGGGAGAGGGGAGAAGAAAGCAGGGAAGAGTTGTTAAAAATATATGAATGGGAGCTGGACAAGTGGCTTTGCCAGAAAGATTAGTTAATTTTTTAGCAATAAATAAATCAAAATATGATTTTTAAAATAAAGTTTTTAATCAGGTATTTTTTGAACCTAGCGCGGGAAATCCGATTAGACCTGATTCTGGCGAAAAGGAAAAATAACATCCAAGCTTACGAGAACCGTAACCTGCGGGCAGAGGCGTTGCGCCGTCGGGCGGAAAAATTAAAAGACGTAATTGAGCAAGTAGAATACCGGCAGGGCATATTGGTATTTGATAATAAGATTTTTTCCCTTTGCGACGGGGTTTTTCTTAATACAAAAAGAAATAACCGTTATTTTAAGGTACCAGCTGATATGCCGGGAAATCAAGGAAAGGGTATGTATGATTTTTTAAAGTCAAAAAGCATTATAGTTAAAACAATGGTTGATGTCGGAGCTAATTATGGGGAAATCAGTCTTTACTTTAGCCGTCAGGATCCGGAAACGAAAATTTTAGCCATAGAAGCTTCTCCTGAAAATTTTGGGATATTAAAATCCAACTACGACTTTCAATTTTTTCCGACCAACAATCTGACACTTGTTAATGAAGCGGTGAGTGACAAGGCTGGAGAAATGGAAATTTCCCGGGGGCATGGTTCTGAAAATTCCGTAATTTTTAGTGGTGGTGAAGATAAAAATGTGCTTAAAGATAAGGTGAAATCCGACACTTTATCATCAATAATAAAGCGATACGGCTTTAGCGAAATTGACTTTTTAAAAATAGACATAGAAGGAGCAGAACCGTTGCTTCTTCAATCCTTAAAAGAAATAATTTCCCGCGTAAAGGCGGTTATTATTGAAATTGGGAATAATATAAATAAAGATGAATATCTGCCACTTGTAAAATTATTTTTTGAATCAAGTATGATATGCTATCGGGATGGGGAGGATTCATCCAATCCTTACGACAAAATAAAAGAAATAATATCTAACTCAAAAGAAGGCATGGATTTATGGTTTATCAGGGAAAAATAAATTATGACAATTAGCGCTATTATTCCAACTTGCGACCGCCTCCATTATTTAAAAGAAGCAATCGATTCAATTCTGCGCCAGACCCGGTTGCCGGACGAGATTATTATTGTTAACAACGGCAAGGTAAAGATTGAATTGCCTCACGCTATAATGGATAAAGTTAAAATTTATGATATTACTCCTTATTCTGGAGCAGCTAAGGCAAGAAATTTCGGCGTTAAAATGGCTAAAAGCGTGTATGTTGCTTTTTTGGATGACGACGATTTATGGGCTCCGTGTTATTTGGAAAAAATTTATCCTCATATTATCAATGGAGAGTCATGCATAGTTAGCCGGTTGGATAAAATGGTAGGCGGAAAAGCAGGCCATTATAAGAATCCCGAAGGCCGTTTAACGGTAGAAAATTTTTTAGTTTATAATCCGGGTTTCGGCGGAACCAACCTTGTTATTTTAAGGAAGCTGTTTTTGGAAATGGGAGGCTTTGATGATGATTTGCCGACTTCCGAGGATAAAAGTTTCGGCATAGAGATATTAAGGCGCGGAATAAAAATCAAAATACTTCCGAATAATCAGGCAATCGCCCGCTTTCACGAAGGCGAGCGCCTTACTAATTTTAAAACCATAATCAAAGGCACTCGTAAGTTTATAACCAAATACCGTTCGATTATGAGTTTTCGGCAGTACGTCCTTAACATTTATAAACTCCATAATTTTGAATTTCAATCCGGTAAAAGAATTTATTTTTTTTCCGCGAAATGCCTGTTACTTTTAAGTAAGGCGCTTAAAGCTTTAAATATTATTGGAACAAATTTAAGGAAAATATTTTCTCAGTTCCTCCCAACCAAGGTAAAAAATTCATTATTTATTTTTTATACCAGCCCATTCAGCCGCGAGAAAAATCTTTTTAAGGAAAATATAATTTTTTTTCGCGACGACGATGCGGACGAACTGACACCGCGTCTAAAGAAGCTGGTTGAAATGTTTATCAGACTGGAGGTGCCGCTGGATTTGGCGATAATTCCGGGAAAAGTTACTTCAGAAACGGCTGATTATCTTATTTCGGTGAAGAAGAAATACCCAAACATAATTTATTACCATCAGCATGGTTACACGCATAAGAACCACGGCATAGAAAAAAAAATGGAATTTGGAGGAGGAAGAAGCTATGAGAAGCAATATGAGGATATAAAAGAGGGAAGGGAATTAATGAATAAATTTTTTAATGACTGGGAGAATGCCTTTACACCGCCGCACCATGGATATGACGTTAACACTATAAAAGCCTTAGAAGAATTACGTTTTGATTGCTTGTCCTTAGGAGCCAAGTATCCGAATGGAAATTATCGGATTAAAATATTACCGGCTCAGGTGGATTTGATGTGTTGGCAGAAGCCCTATAATTTTAAGAGAGTAAGGTTAATTAGGGCGGAGTTGAAACGGGCGTTAAGGCAAAATAAAATAGTTGGGATAGTGTCGCATCATGAATATTTTAGCGATGAAAATTTTAAAGACCTGGAGAATTTAATTATGGAATTAAAAAAAGATTTAAGCTTGAGTTTTAAAAATATGTCTAGAGCTAGAGAGAGTTACTAAAATAGATGGATAATTTCTTACCGCCCCTCCCTTGAAACTACCGTCGCGATAGTCTTTAAAATAATGGACAGATCCAGATAGAGGGATCTGTTTTTTATATAGAAGAGATCATATTGCAGTTTTTTTAAGCTGTCTTCGTATGAGGGGGAATGATACTCTCCGGAAATCTGATCCCAGCCGGTCGCGCCGGGTTTGACGAGCATCCGTTCGCGGTAAAAAGGGATTTGTTTTTCCAGTTCTAAAATCAGTTCCGGGCGTTCGGGGCGCG
>Ga0074197_1000580_pt1 | contig 32063 bp, 33 predicted proteins | sample EPASupsiteSAE305_FD_64526 | JGI IMG/M metagenome (GOLD analysis project Ga0074197, IMG submission 64526) | Bioremediated contaminated groundwater microbial communities from EPA Superfund site, New Mexico - SAE3-05 reassembly with SPADES | ecosystem: Environmental > Aquatic > Deep subsurface >...
CCACCCCTCATCATGGGCGATATCGGCAAACAACTCGTATTTGTTGCGTGCCATACTCTCTCCGCCGAACGCTTTCATCAGGTTTACTGCGGTGAGACTCAGGGTTATCATCTCCATCTCATTTCCGCAGCAGACGAGGGTTCCCCCCCCGACGTTTTGGACTTCGACTTCGTTTCCGCAGGTATTACAGTGATACGTTTCATATTGACGCATGATGACTCCTCATAAATGGTGTATGGACAAATGATAGCAGAAAAAGTAGAAACAAAAGGAAGATATTAAATGATACTATTTATCAATATCATAAAACTTTAAGGATAAGAGAGATAGTATTTTGATATAAATTATCAATTAAGGGGTATTCTATGTCAGTCCTTGTTATCGGTGGAGATAAAATCACTCGCCTTCAATCACTTTTGCTCTCTTTAGGTGCAACTAAAACACACCATTGGGACAGTCGTCGTAATTCAACGTCCCATAAACAGCTTCCTCTGCAAACTGATATGATTATCATGTTGACCGATTTTTTAAAGCACAACTCGATGGATCATTTCAAACGTCAAGCGAAAAAATCCGATATCCCTTTTATTTGTGTCAAAGGGATGAGCGGATGCAGCGAGTGCCAAATCACCCAAATGGTGGAGGGGATTCGTCAAAATAAATGTAGCAGTGTTTCGTGCAGCGGAGGTTGCAAGTAAATAATTTTGTGTTATACTTATTTTACGCAAGCCAATGCATTAGCTATTAGCCAGCAAATCTTGATTTCAGGAGCTGTTTATGTTAAAGCCTAATATCCTCAAACTTCTCAACGAACAAATCGCCCTCGAAGATTACTCTGCCAATTTGTATCTCGCTATGAGTTCATGGTGTGGACATCAAAAGCTCGCCGGTTCGGCAAAATTTCTCGAAGCACACAGTGATGATGAACACTCTCACATGCGTAAACTTTTCACCTACGTTAATGAAACAGGTGCAATGGCACGCATCGGTGCGTTGGCAGAACCTCCGTATGAGTTCGGATCGATTAAAGATGTGTTTGAAAAAACGTTCGAGCATGAAAAATTCATTACCTCTAAAATCAACGCTTTAGTAGAAGCGTGTTTGGCGGAGAAAGATTATTCGACGTTCAATTTTCTCCAATGGTATGTTGCAGAGCAACACGAGGAGGAGCATTTGTTCCGTTCAATCCTCGATTTGATGGATATTGTCGGACTGGACGGTCGCGGATTGTATCTCGTCGATAAAGAGATCGGAAAGATGTCTCAAAGAGCGTAATGGCTTTAATTTCGGGGTAAAGCCCCGGAGAACAAATTACTTCCATCTACTTCTATAAATAATAATGCTTATCACTATTGACAGAACAATCTTCTCTTGCTACACTTCCATAGAGTTAGCTCGCGTCAGCGAATCATCAATTGAATTCTCCTCAAGTACGACCTCCTGTTTTCTTTCGCGAGCGCTCATCTTTCAACGAAATAGGGGAGGAAATGTCAAATAATCTGATGACCATTGATACCATTGTTCAAATCTTGGCAACAAACTCTATCGGAGTCGAATATCAGCCTATTATAGCAATTGACACCAATGAAATTTTTGCTTATGAGGCTTTGAGCCGTTTTTTTATCGGTACGGTTAAATATCCTCCTACGCTAGTCTTTGAAGCGGTTCATAACCATTTTGATCTTTTTTTTCTTCTTGAAGCAGCAACCAAGGAGATACAACTTTCTCTGCGTCCGGTAAATTTTCCTCTTTTTATTAATATGGATCCGCATTTATTAAACAATAATAATGCGTTACATTATTGGCAAACTTTTTTACGCGGACATGAAAATTTAACTGTCGAGATTATTGAAAATTTACACGGATGCGATATGGAATCAATCGCCCAGTTTTTATCCCAAATCGTGCCGACGGGATGTCGGTCGGCATTGGACGATTTCGGACAGGAAGGAGCGCTCTATTTTTCATCACTGCTTGAAAAAGTCGATTTTATAAAGTTTGACCGTGCAATTTTTCTCAAAGCGCACGGTCATGCCGGATATCGACACTTGTTGAACGGATTTATAGGTTTTGCACATGCGAATGGTCAAAAAGTGGTGATAGAGGGGATAGAGACAAATCAGGATTTGGATTTGGCACGTCAACTCGGAGCTGATTATGTTCAGGGTTTTTTATATCGTGATCGTTTTATCAGTAAAATTTGTACAAAACGGGATTATTGTTCCACGGTGTGCCTTAAATAAAATTTGCTTTAAGTATTATATTAATAATGCTTATCACTATTGACATTTTATAAACCGTCAGTTAGAATTTCGATAATAATTATTAAAATAGCCAGCCAGATACACAGCCAGCCAAAAATTCGATGAGAAGGATTGATTATGGCAGCTGTAGATGGGAAAATCTATAACAATCGTGGAAATACACGTTATCTGGCGACATCGTTTACACTGCATATGATTCTATTCTCTGCTATTTCGTTTTTAGTCATTGAGGAAGAAATCTCTCCTGCAAAGCCACTTTCAATGAGTGTATCGGTCATGTTAGTCGAATCGGCTGAACATTGCCCGTTTAACAAAGAGCAACCATCAGAGAGTATCCATGATAAAGCCGTTGTTCAAAAGCATCTTCCGACTCCGGTGGAATCAAAAGTTGTACCGATTGTAGAGAACAAGCCGCTTCTTAATCATAGTGAGCAAGCTCAACCACGTGTTCAACCAACAACTACGGCAAGTGTTGCTACAGCATCCTCTATTCCTGCAACTGCCACAGCTCAATTTGTCGAATCACCCAAAGTGACGGCTGCTCCCAAAGTTACGGAAGAATCAGTTGTTCCGGCTATCTTTAATGCGGCATATCTGAACAATCCTAAACCTAACTACCCCAAAATATCCAAGCGTTTCGGTGAAGAGGGGGTTGTACTTTTAAAAGTAAAAGTGTTAGCAGACGGAACTGCCGGAATTGTAACTATCTTGAAAAGTTCTGAATTTGAACGCTTGGATAGTAGTGCACTCGAAGCAGTCAAAAAGTGGCATTTTGTTGCTGCAAAACAAGGAGAAAAAGCAATTGAATCATGGGTAAGCGTTCCAGTTTCATTTAAACTGGATTCTTGATTTTAGTCCTTAGCCAGCGAACGTATTTCATTCTCCTTTTGCGATTAGCCAGCCATTATCAGTTTTACAAATCTAAGGAAATAAGAATGAAAAAAATGTCTATTAAACATAGTGTGATAGCAATGGCAGTAGTGTGTCCGATAATGATGAGCGCTAATGATAAAACATCAGCAGATCAAAATATGACTCAACTGGGGCAGACAACGGTTTCGGCAACCCGAATCGAACAAGATGTTAATGATGTTGCTTCAAGCGTGGTTGTTATTGATTCAAAAGAGATGGAAAAGCAAGGGGCGAATGACATTAAAGACGTTTTACGCTATGAAGCCGATACTTCGGTCCGATTTACCCCTAATCGCGGTTCAACCGCTTTTTATGCAAACGGTCGCGGCGGAAATGAAGGGATTAACATTCGCGGACTCGAAGGAAATCAAGTACTTCTTCAAACGGATGGTGTTCGTCTTCCGATGAGTTATGGAAGTGGACCGTTTTTCTCCGGTCGAGGGGATTATATCGATACGGATGCTTATAAAGCGGTAGAAATTCTAAAAGGTCCGGCTTCGAGTATGTACGGGAGTGACGGACTTGCGGGTGCGGTCAGTTTTATGACGAAAGATCCGGCAGATTTGTTGACGTTGGGAAACCCATATCAGACTTCAGTCAAGATGGGATATTTTTCGGCGGATGAGAGTTATTCGGTTGTTCCGACCTTTGCGGCACGAGGGGAAATGTTTGAGGGGATGATACTGGGCAGTTTCAAGCGCGGACATGAAACCGATACGAAGGGTGAAAATGACTCACCGAATGCAACCCGAACCAAAAATAATCCCACCGACACAAAATCAGATTATCTACTCGGTAAATTGGTCTTTAAAGCGGATTCGCATAATAAATTGAAATTGACGGCTGAGTCATTGGATCGTGAGTACGACACCGATTTACTCTCACTGATCGGTGATTCGATGTATCCTACAACGACCGATTCAACGACTACGGGAGATATCAGCCGTACGATGGTGAAACTCGATTATGAATACGATAATTCACGTAATCCTTTGTTTCAAAAAGCAAGAGCGTCGATTTATCAACAAGAATCTGAAAACAGTCAGTTTGGAGAGGAAATTCGTTCCAATACGACCGGATGGAATTACCGATGGCGCGATAATACGTTTAGCGATGAGACGATCGGAGGTTCCGTTTTGTTAGAGAGCAATTTCGGTAGCGCTATCGAAAACCGCCTGATATACGGTGCGGATGTCACTATGGCTGATGTGAGTGTTATGAATGACGGGCAAAATCTCCTGAATGGCACAGCGGTTACGAGTGGATCTAGTGGCTTTGTAGCAAAGAAGAACTTTCCCGATACCGACTATGACACCTATGGGATATTTATCCAAGATGAGATGAATTATGGCAAAATGAGCGTTATTCCAGCTCTGCGCTATGACGGGTTTAAACTTACCCCTCACGCAGATGCATTGTATCAAGTGAACAATACGGTCGCGCCTACAACGCTCTCAGACAGTGAACTTTCTCCAAAATTGGGACTTATATGGAAAGAAGCACCGCTTCTAAATCTTTATGCTCAATATGCGCACGGATTCCGAGCCCCTACGGCGTGGAATGTTAATGGAGGAACTTCTAATCTTTCTGCTTCATCTCCGTATATGTCAATCGGTAATCCAAATTTAAAGCCGGAGACAAGCGATTCGTATGAAATCGGAGTACGCGGGAATGACAAAATATTTACCTATAACATCGCAGGTTTTTATTCTGAATACAATGATTTTATCGCTTCGAATCAAAAAGTGAGCGGAAGTGGAACGGTAGGAGATCCGACCGTTTATCAATCGGTTAATCTTAATGATGTCAAAATCCATGGATATGAGATTAGCGGTGCATGGAATGCAACGAACGTATGGAAACTTTCAACCTCGTATGCTCAAACATGGGGAAGTACAACCACGGACGGTGTGAAATCTGATCTTTATACCATCGAACCGGCAAAATGGATTAACGGTGTCCATTATGATGATGGAAAAGTTGCCGCTCAGTTGATGTATACCCATCTGGATGAGCGAGAAAACTCTACAGCAACCAATGTGTCAACGGCTAAATATGATATCGTCGATGTAATGGGTACATATGCTCTTAATAAAAATATCTTTTTCTCAGCAGGTATTTTCAATCTGTTTGATTCGAAATATTTTAATTGGTCCGACGTACGCGATACATCCAAAACATCGAGTGTACTGGATGTCTATTCTCAGCCGGGACGTAATGTTGCCGTTAGTATGAAAGTTCAATTCTAACACGGATGAAACGTTTATTCTTAGTATTAGCGATGCTGATGTGGGGAATTTCCCTCACAGCAACGGAGCTTCTTATCATCACTTCCTCTCCGGTATTGCCCGGAAAATTTATGGCAATGCAGAATCCCGCAAAAGAAAATGGGATAACGCTTCGATATTACTTTGCTGAAAAGATTGCCGAAGATAATCCCTCCACCATTATCGCTAAAGCCGATATGGTCGTATTTGATACCGTACGCAGTGATATGGAAGAGTTTATTCGCACTAAAATTCCCAAAACGATTGAAGTTCTTCAGGCTCAAAAGATTCCGGTGCTTTGGAGCAATCCTCAAAAATATAAGGCATCGAATCTCTCGGATGCAAATGCGCTGTATGAATACTATATGAATGGTGGAAGCGATAACGTGAACACGTTTTTTAAAGCACTCGCACTCATTCATGAGGGTAAATCGATCACAAAACTTTCTCCGGCTATCCGCTTTCCCGAAGCCGCCATCTATTATCCCGATAAACAGCTCGTATACACAACACCTGCGGAGTATATGAGGGGACGCAGTATTGACGCCGAGACGGACAAGCCGATCATCGCCATCGCGTTTCACAAGCAAGCGATCACCGCTGTGCAAACGGGTTTGATCGATGCAATGATCCGTAAAATCGAAGAGAGCGGAGCGATAGCATGGCCGTTTTATACCTCTCCTATGGATAAAAATGCGACCTCTATGATGCTTCGAAATGGGTTGAAAACGGTTCCAAATGTAGTGATTACGACACAGATTACCTATTCGGGATTGGAAAAAAGAGATGAATTCGAATCTCTTGGAATTCCGGTACTGGGGGCTCTGACGTATCGAAAAGGCTCTGAGGCTGTTTGGCGTGAGGATAAACATGGGGTATCTTTGATGGATGTCCCGTTTTATCTCTCTCAGTCTGAAACCGCCGGAGTGAGTGATATTCAGATGATTGCGGCGATGGGGGCAAATGATCAGATTGTTCCGATTATCCCTCAAATGGATGCGGTGATCAACAAGGCGCTCAATCTTGCGAAGCTTCAAACGATGCCGAACAAAGAGAAAAAAGTGACGATCTTTTTTTACAACTATCCTCCGGGTGAAAAGAATTTGTCGGCATCATTTATGAACCTTCCCCGTTCACTTGTGGAGACATTACGTCAGCTCAAAACAGCTGGTTATACAACGGATATGATGAGTGAAGAGAAACTAATAGCAAAACTGCAACGGCTTTTAGAACCTTTTTATCGAGAAAATAAACTCGATGCGCTGGTCAATGATGATTTAGGTGAAGAGTTGAGTGTGGAGGCGTATGAAGCGTGGCTGGTTACATTGCCGCAAAATATTCGTGATGAGATGATCAAAGGACACGGCGATCCCAAAAACTCTCCAATGGTAATCAATCGGGGCGGACAACACTATTTTGTCATTCCACGTCTAAAGATAGGGAATATTGTCATCTTGCCGCAAGCGACACGAGCCGATTATAAAAGCGGAGATTTAGCGGATAAAGAAAAAGCACTTTACCATAATACCACTTCTGCCCCTCCACATGCCTATATGGCGATGTATTTGTGGGCACGGACACAGGCTGCTTCGGATGCTATCGTCCACTATGGAACACATGGAAATCAGGAGTGGCTTCCGGGAAAAGAGCGAGGGCTGTCTGTCTATGATTATGGGATGCAATGTGTCGGTGATGTGCCGGTAGTATATCCCTACATTGTCGATGATATAGGTGAGGCGATTCAGGCCAAACGTCGTGGTCGTGCGACCATCATCTCTCATCAAACACCGCCGTTTACACCGGCAGGATTGCATCAGACTCTGGTCAAAATGCACGAAGATCTCCACGCATGGATTGCACAGGATGAGGGATCGGTCAAAGAGAAAATCAAGCTCTCTCTCATCGAACAAGTGAAAAAAGAGCATATTCTGGAAAATATGGGAACGTCTGAAATGGAAGTCAAACAAGATTTTCCTAAATTCATCGATGAGCTTCATTCGCATTTGCACGAACTGGGTAAAGAAGCTCAACCGTTGGGCTTGCATACGTTTGGAATATCCGATGAGGAGAAACTGCGTATTGGCAATGTGCTGCTGATGATCGGTAACCATGAGTGGGAAAGTGTCGCTACCGATCAAGCCGAAGCGGATGAGGTTTTTGTGGACGATTATAAAAAACTTCAATCCTCAGAACCCTATCAATGGGTGAAAAAATACGTGGTTGACGCACAAAGCATGGAATTACTTTCTCCGAAGCTCAAAGAATTGATGCAAAAGGCTAAAAAATACTACGATTTACTCGACGCTTCCAGCGAATCTACCGCTTTTTTAGCGGCTCTTGAGGGTCATTATATCCCTACCTCTTACGGCGGGGATCCCATCAAAAATCCAGATTCGCTTCAGACCGGGCGTAACATGTACGGATTTGACCCTTCTCGTGTCCCAACCAAAGCGGCATGGGAAGCGGGGAAAGATGCAATGAATCAACTGATCACCGAACACACTAAAAAATATGGCAGTGCTCCCAAAAAGCTGACTTTCAGTCTTTGGTCGGTGGAAACCATGCGTCACCAAGGGATATTAGAAGCGCAAGCGCTGTATGCGATGGGAGTCGAACCCGTGTGGGATGAGGGGGGGCGAGTGAAAGATGTCCGTTTAATTCCTCGTGAAACGCTTGGGCGTGAACGAATCGATGTCGTCTTATCGGCAACTGGGTTGTACCGTGACCATTTTCCCAACACAATGAAACAGCTCGCCCGTGCTGCACTCTTAGCTTCCGATGCGAATGAAAGCAACAATCCGATGTACGCCAACACGCAACGGATTAAAAAAATGTTACTCGAAAAAGGGTACAGTGAAAAAGAGGCGCTAAAAGGAGCACAAACTCGTATTTATTCCAACGAGATGGGACGATACGGTACCGGTACCAACGATGCCTCATTGGCTACTGACACATGGAGCGATGAAAAAGAAGGGAATCAAAAGCTGGGTGCATTGTATCTTTCTCGTATGCAATCGGCATTTGGCCCCGATGAAGCCGACTGGGGCAAAAACGGAGCGATGGGGGTAAACCTCTATGCGGAACATTTGCGTGGAACCCAAGGGGCGATTCTCTCTCGGACTTCCAATCTTTATGGGATGCTGACCACGGATGATCCGTTTCAATATTTGGGCGGGATTTCAGTCGCGTTGAAGTCGTTAGGAGAAAAAGCGCCGGAACTCTATATCTCCAACTTGCGTGGCAGTGGTGGGGGCAAGATCGAAGGTGCCGGAAAATTTATGAGTCGTGAACTTGCCACGCGTAACTTTCACCCCGGCTACATCGAGGGACAAATGAAGGAGGGGTATGCCGGTACGCTTCAATTATTAGATGGTATCAACAATTTTTGGGGCTGGACGGCAGTCGCCAAAGAGATCGTACGTGATGATCAATGGAAAGAGTTTGCCGATGTCTATGTCCATGATAAACACAAACTGGGTCTGGACAAATGGTTTGAGAAACATAATCCTCACGCTCAGGCGCAGATGATTGAGCGAATACTCGAAGCCAATCGAAAAGGGTACTGGAAAGAGGATCAAAAATCGATTGACGCACTCAAAGCGCGTTATCGTGAGATCGCTTCCAAACATGATGTCCGTAGTGATAACAAAGTGTTTGAAAAGTTTGTGAATGAGATCCCAGCAGGGTATGGGATGATGCCAAGCGCAGCTTCCAAAGCGGCGAAATCATCCGCTAAAGCTCAGACGCAAAAGGCAAAACCAAAGAGTGAACCGCTAAAACTGTTGCTGCCGAAGCCCAATGTGGTCAAGGGGATGAAACTGGAGAAAATCCAGCCCCCGAAACCTTCTAATAATACTACTTATACCGTTGTAGGTGCAGGAACCGTCGGGCTTTCTCTCCTCATCGGAATCGTAAGTGGATTTTAAATTTAACACCAAGGAAAAATATGATGCCATTCAATCTTGAAGTATTTATGTATTACGTAGGACAGCTTTTTCTCGTCCCTACCTTGTTGCTGATCAGCTTGCTGTTTTTGTATTCGTTTGTTGCCTTTGGGCAATTTGTCATGTTCTCTATCCGTCGTCGCAGCGGTCATGCGCGTCCGCTCGTTGCGTATGCCGCATCCAATCCCAATGCCAGCGAAGATGAACTCGATCTTTACGCCCATAAACTTCTCGAATTCCCCCGTATTGCGAGCCGTGTCACCCCGATGCTGGGTCTGGTAGCGACGATGATTCCGATGGGACCTGCGTTAAAATCACTCTCGGACGGTAATTTTGCCGATGTGTCCAATAATCTCTCTGTTGCCTTTTCAGCCGTTATATTGGCACTGATCGCGGCATCGATCACTTACTATATTTCAAACATCCGCCGTCGATGGTTGGCAGAAGAGTTGATCGAAATTATGCAACGCAGAGGTAAATAATGAAACTGCTACATGAGAGCGACAATGACGATCCGATCCTCTCGGTCGTCAATCTGATCGATATCTTTTTGGTCATTATCGCCGCATTGCTGATTACGGTAGCGAAAAGTTCGCTGGTGAACCCGTTTACCGCTCAAGACGTTACGGTGATTACCGATCCGGGAAAACCGACGATGGAGATTACCGTCAAAAAAGGGGAAAAAATCGATAAATACAAAGCGAGCGATTCGATGGGGGAGGGTGAAGGGTCAAAAGCCGGAACCGCATACCGTATGAAAGATGGATCATTTGTGTATGTGCCGGAGGGTTCCGATATGCCTAAGTAATGCGGTACCTCTTTAGTCCATCATATCAATAAGCCATTGCTCATGCCATTCGTTGGTGAGCTTGGCAAACTCTGATTTCGCTCTTTTGGTATTTCGGACACAAACATAGGGAATTCCTTGTTTAGTCGCTTTTCGTTTGTATTCGCCTATGAGATTATGATTGCATTCATCGGGAAGCAGTACCAGTGCATCGATATCCTCAGGTAACATTTCTAGACATTCGCAGCTTTTCCAGCACTTCGTACGATAAGCTCCACACGTACGGTAGAGGTTTCTGATTTCATTATTCAGATCATCACCGATAATCAAAATAGACATACTAATCCTTTATATGATAATTGATATCAAAATATTACCTTTTGAAACCTTTCTATATCCTTTATAATGATAATGCTTATTACTATTGACAAGTGAAGTCTATTTCTGATAAAATGATATCAGTTATCAAAAATAGGAGCTACGCCATGCGAAAGATCGGTTTTGTACGACAAGACGGTCGGGTTAAAGAGATTCTGCCCCACAGCTACCATATTCATTCCTTGAGCAATCGGAGAAAGATGTTTTTGTCGATGCTTAATGCTGTGTTGCCAAAAGAGGCTCATTTTGAGTTTTCTCGTTGTTCGAAGGTGAAAGAGGATGTCTATACATTGTTGCAAGATAAGGTAATGTCCTTTTTACCGATGCATCGTTTGCGTCCTGAAACTTCCCAACCGATTGTGACGATTCTCATTCATGAGAGCGGAGTGATTAACCGATTTCTTCAGCGTATCGATACTCCGTTAGGGGATTATCTCTCATCCGGGGGATACAAAGGGATTTTGTATTCAACACCCGGATTTACTCATCCCTCAGCGGCTTTGGCTTCATTAATGATGCGGGATGGGAAAATTGAGATGATGCTTGATCTGGATGAGTTGTTTACCCAAACGGTCTTTAAACGTATTAAGCCTCAAGAAGGGACGATCGTAACGCGAGATGAGAGTTTTATCCATATCTCTTCGGGAGGGCAGGTGACGCGTTTGCATCCGCGATGGAAACGGATGAATTCAGATTCATTGAATTTGCGCAAGGGAGATATCAATACGGCATTTGATGAACTGCGCCGTGAATCGATCAACGCTTATTATCTTGTTTACCCCAAAATGGATGATTTTACCCGTCATATTTTGATCAAAAACAGCGATGAAAACCCGGTCAAAATTATCCCCTATTCATTTACATTCTGCACAAAGGAAAAACATGTCTAAAATTGCTCTCGTTTACGGAAGCTCAACCGGAAATACCGAAAAAGTCGCGGTCTCTATTCAAAATACGCTGAGTGATCACCAAGTCGATCTCTATAATGTACAAGAATGCGGTGTCGATTTTTACGGCGAATACAATAATTTTATTTTTGGTGTCTCAACATGGGGTGAGGGTGATCTCCAGGATGATTGGGACAGTTATGAAAACAAGTTTGCAAAACTCGATTTGACTGGTAAGCGCGTAGCGCTTTTCGGTCTAGGTGATCAAGAGGAATATTCGGATAACTATCTAGATGCTATGGGAACAGTGTATGATATTGTTACGAAAAATGGTGCGACGGTTATCGGTGTGTGGGAAAACATAGGATATGAATTCGATGAATCAACCGCACTTCGTGATGGAAAATTTGTTGGGCTAGCCCTTGATGAAGACAACCAAAGTAAATTGACCGATGGCCGAATTACGATGTGGTTGGAACAAATTATCCCTTCATTTCAATAAGGAGTTTTGAATGAAAACCAAAAAAGAACAAAAATGCTTGTCTGACGCTTCGATACATCGTCTTATACGGAGCGGACGAGCGTGTTAAAAGAAGATAGAGTAATAGAACCGTCATCTTCATCTGAGTATAATGGCATCGTTATAGAGTCTAAATCATTGTTTAATAACGATAATGCAATCCGTATCGTTCACGGCAATGAAGTCTATACCTTGAGAATTACCAAAGGCAATAAGCTGATTCTCACCAAATAATCGGTGCTTTTGCGCCGAATTCCCGAGGCATATTTTGTTTTATCGTCCCCTTATACTTTTTACCTGTACCCTCTCGTTGTCCTGTGCACAGGAGATCATTCAACTCGATAAAATCGAAGTTGAAGAGACCTATAACGTGATCGAAGAGCGCAAAGAAAATTCGATAGCCAAACGTATCATCAAAGGCGAAGAATTAACCCAATACGGTGATATGAATGCTTTAGAAATGCTCAAACGGACACCGGGTGTGACGATCAGTGAGGGTAAAGGGAAAAAAGGATCGCCTGGCAAAGGATATACGAAAGTTATGATCGACGGAGAGGAAGTTTCATCTACCAAGCGGGGAAATCCGCTCGAACACATCTCTCCCGATATGATTGAGCGTTTGGAAGTGATGACCAACGGTTCGGCTGAATACAGTGCTGAATCAATGGGAGGAATTGTTAATATCGTTCTGAAAAAACCCTCATCTGAGGGAAAAACGATCGCCAAACTCACCGCCGGAGCGTATGCAGGGGAACCGATGGTTTCTGTGTTTGCTCAGCAGGAGGGGAAAAAAGGGAAACTTTCTTATCTTATCAATACAACTCTTTCGGATAATTCGCAGGATGATTCTTCTTCAACTCATACTGATACGAGAGATGACTATAATGACAATGAATCACGCTATCGCTCCCTCAGCCTCAATACCAAATTGATTTACACCCCATCGTCCAAAGATAAATATATGTTTGATGGAGCTTTGAATCGAAGTGATTATGTTAAAGAGAGTGTAGAAGATAGAGTAGGAAGTGTTAATGAAACGCTCCTTCAACACGATGCGGGGGATGCCTTGATGCTTTGGGCAAAACTTTCAGGAATACACAACCTCTCAGGAACAGAACTGATCGAGTGGAAACTCAAATACCATGAAAACACTTCAGATGGAATCACGCGTACTGATAATGCCACAACACGCAATGAACAGAATGATGAAGGATCCTTTCGAGTTTTTGGAGCTGAGGGGAGCTATTCGATCGCTTTGGATGAGCACTTTATCAAAACAGGTGCCGAAATCAAGCGCCTCCACCAAAAAGATGATGTTATCGGATACACCAATGCAACGCTTAATACCGATGAGCATCAGCGTTTGAAAGAGGATAAAGGATCATGGTATATCCAAGATGAAATTGCATTGAATGAAAAAATAGTGCTAACTCCGGGGCTTCGGTTCGAGAGATCGGTACGTCAGTTCGATCAGAATATCGACATCGACTATTTCGCTCCATCCCTTCATGCTCTTTACAAACTGAGTGAGAATGATAATCTGCGTGCAAGCGTTGCCAAAACGGTAAAGCTTCCCCGTCTTGATGAACTCTCTTCCTCACTAGACAGCTCGCTCGATGAAAATGATCTTAACCACCCTGATATCACCGGAAATCCGAATCTCAAAGAAGAATCCGCTCTCAGTTACGAAGTCCGTTATGAGCATTTCTTTGAGGATAAAGGGATTATGAGTATCGGCGGTTTTTATCGGGATATCAACGATAAAATTGAAAAACTGACAACCTTTGAATCGGGTCGATATGTCGAACGTCCAAGAAATGCGGGTGAAGGGAAGCTTTGGAGTTTGGAGTTAGAACTCAAAAAATCATTGGAATCGTATGTCAGCGGCTTAGGTATATTCGCGAATGCAACTTTTCAAAATTCCTCTCTCGTTACCGATGGAGTCAAGCGGACAATCAAAGGGACACATGATTATATCTATAACATCGGAATCGATCATCGGCTGCAAGAGTATCGCTTGACGTATGGTGCTGCGTATCGTTATGTGAGCGGATACGATGATCCGATTGATCTTAGCGGCATCGCTGAATCCCAAGAGGGGCACGGAGCACTCGATCTCTATGCATCCAAACGGCTTGATTCCACCTATAAAGTAGGGTTAAATCTCAAAAATATTACCCAAGAGAGCATTACTACAACCTCAAAACGTTATAGCTCTGGGGTTCTGAGTGAAACTCAAATCGATCATGAAAACTCCCGCTTCCATTTCCTCGTTACTCTAGAAGGGAGCTGGTAAAGCTCCTCCCTATACTTTCTCTGCTTTCTTAAATCAAGCTGATCATTTACCATTTATTTATTTAATAATGCTTATCACTATTGACACTTTGGTGTCGTTTCCGCTATTATTTTAATAATGAAATTAATTATCATTAATGAGGAGGACGTATGTCAAAAGTGTTTGGAATACTTTTAGGTATTTTGTTGACAACAGGAGTATGGGCAGGCGATGATAAAAAGCCAAAGCCGTTTAAATCACATGATCTCATAGAAATCCCGATGAAGTTTATGAAATCGAAAAACAATCCATTGTCGTTAAATGGGTCTCAAATTTTGAAGATTGAAAAAGAGATCGAGCCAAAATTGAAAAAAGCGCACAAGGAGAAAATGATAAAAATCACCAAAGTTGAAAAAGAGGTGATTAAGGCTCTTATGCAGGGAAAAACAAAAAGTGATGTGAGAGAAAAGATAGATCAAATTACCTCCATGAAACGCGAGGCACTTGATCTTAAACTGGATGCTTTTAATGAATTTCAGTCCATTTTGACTCCGGTACAATTGAAAAAGTTAGCAGAATTATCTGCAAAAAAATAATTTAATCAGCCAGCCAAAGCATCTTGCCTGTAGCCAGCCATACATAAGTAAAAGTGAAAAGTAGGGATGAAGATGAAAAAAACGATTGCATTGAGTGTTGTGACATGCTCATTGATGTTTGGTGCTGGCAATGATGATATTTTGGAACAGGTTGAGATCAACGAAACCCGTTTGAACGACCCGATTGAGGGGAGAAAAAACAGTTCCACGACCAAAATTATTGTCTCGAAAGAGGAAATTGAACGTTTCGACGATCAGACTATCGGAGAAGTCCTCAAACGTCTGCCGGGTATGGGCTTTACCGGACCTGCCGGGTATGTCGAAGACATTCGGTTTCGCGGTGCCGATAAAGGGTATACTCAGATATTGATCGACGGTGAACCGATTGCGGATGGTAAAAAAGATCGTCAGATGCAGGTGAGCCGTCTGAGTGCCGACATGATTGAGAGGATCGAGATTATTCGTCAGACGACTGCGGAGTATAACAGTGATGGAGTGGCAGGAACGATCAATATCGTTCTCAAAGATGCCCCAAATAAAGCTAAAGGGAATTGGAGTGCCACCTACGCGAATCAAGATGGCACCTCCGGTAAAGAAGCGTATTTGAGCTTTGGAAACAAATACGACAAACTAAGTTACATTGTTAGTATCAATGCCCTAGATCGACCGTGGATTAAACCTAAAGACAAGCTTGAACTTGGGTATAACGCGACTACAGGAGCCATGACCTCGATTAAAACCGAATACGAAGTAGAAAAACGGGAAAATACCGAGTTGAGCATCATTCCGAAAATCAACTACGATTTCGATGATAAAAACCGTCTTACATTGAGCGGTTATTTTATTACCGGAACCGAAAAAAAGGATAAAACCAAAGACAATACCGAAGATACAGGAACACTTGGCGTATTGGACAAACTGATCTATACTGACGAGCAAGAGGATAAAGATCGAGACAACGGGCGTATCATGCTCAAATATGAGACGACATTTTCGCCAAGTGAAAAATACAGTATTACGGCAATGATCAACCGTGGCGGTGAAGAAAAAGATAAATCGACATTGACCAGAACAACGACGGTGAGTAACGGCAATATTGTTAATACTGCCGCGACGGAGTATGAAAAAATTACGGAGACCGAAAATAAAATCAAAGCCGACGCATCGTTTGTATTGTGGGACTCTAACTTTATCAAATCGGGGATCGAATATTCGTTAAAAGATTTTGAAAGCGATAAATCTAAGAACGGCGTCGTTCAAACAGGGATAGCTGACAATCTCAAAATGGATGAAGATTCACTCCAAGCGTATGTGATGGATGAATGGAATATCGGTGATGCGCATGTTCTTACTCCGGGACTTCGAATGGAACAGTTTACCCAAAAGTCGCTCGATTCCAACGGTGTTTCAAAAGAGGGTGATTACCGTTTTTGGAACCCGTCACTCCACTATTTGTGGCGGATGCAAGAGGATCTTCATTTTCGCGCCAGTGTGGCTCAAAAAGCAAAACGTCCGAAGTTTGATGAGTTGACTAATTTTATCAAATCAGGTACGACGGGGACGTCACTGAACCCGTATGAAACGGGGAACCCTGATCTCAAACCCGAAAGAGCCATTTCGTATGATACGAGTTTGGAATACTATTTATCGGGGAATACGGGCGTGTTAGCGGTTAACGGATACTATCGGGACATCAAAGACAAAATCGAATCGACGACACTTCAAGAGAATGACGGATTTTACTATAAAAAACCGATGAATATGGGAGATGCAAAACTTTATGGTGTTGAGTTTGATGCCAAAATGGATCTTTCCAAATATATGGATGGACTCAACGTGTATGGAAACCTTTCATTTATGAATGGGAAAATCACTACCGCAAGTGATGGAATCGAGCGTAAACTCAAAGATGTACCGGAATACGCACTTAACCTCGGGTTTGATCAAAAAATTGCCCCCTTAGGGCTGACTATCGGGGCTGCTTATAACTATTTAGATGGATTTGAAGTGTATGAATCAGCAACGAAACTCAAAACCGAAACCGCCCGTACTATCGTCGATGTGTATGCACTTAAAAAGTTGACAAAAGATCTGAATCTCAGAATTTCGGCGAAAAATATAACTGAAGTTGAAAAAGATAAGAAAGATACCGAATTTTCAGCAACAACCGGAAATATTACGAAAGTGACGACAGAAACAGAGTATTCGAATGTTATGTTCTTTATTGGACTGGAAGGTAAATTCTAATGAATAAATTTAAACGCGAGCTTCGTCAATGGCATATTTGGTTGGGGGTGGCATTTGCTTTGCCGCTTTTGATCGTTGGATTGACGACCATTTTTTTGGCGCACGGAAAAGCGCTCAAACTTGATGAATATGCTATCTCGAGCAGTTATTTCCCGGGCTATTGGTCAGAGAAAAAAAAGATGCAAGGTGAGCTTCGCGTTTATTTTGTCGCTCCTAACGGAGCGGAATATTACGGATATAAAAATGGTTTAATTATCCAAAAAGAGGGAAAGACTCAAGAAGTTGAGGAATTCGCCCAAGATGACATCCGATCGATTACTCTATGGAATGATCAGGTCGTCATCGGAACCAAAAAAGGGGTGTTCATCGAAAATGAGGGGGCTTACGAATCCATTCTCGAAGCTGACATTTGGGATGTTATGGCGCAGAACGATCTCCTTTACGCCGTGAGTAAAGAGGGGATGATGAGTTATGAGTCTGAAGCCCAAGAGTGGGAAGAGGTGAATCTCCCGGAGCGTAAAGCCTGTAATGATGGTGATGCCGTTACCTTGAAAAAACTTAATGTTGATCTGCATACGGGCAAAGCTCTTTTGGGTGATAAAGGGATGTGGATTTGGGAGGATATTTTGGCTATCAGCCTTTTATTTTTTATCTTTAGCGGAGTGTTCCTATGGTACTCGAAAAAACAACGACCATCAACCAAAGCCTAAATATTCAAAAAGGGTATTTGGTTTCGATTGTTTTACACGCTCTCGTGGCTGGAGTCTTGGCACTCTTGGCTGTAGATGAAGTTAAACCTATCGAGATACCGATGAGTATTGAATTGGAACTTTCTACGCTGACGCATCAGGATAATTCACTCCAGCGCCCTATGCCATCCGTTGTTTCATCCCCTCAAACGACGGTATCCAAACCTGTGGCAGCTTTCAAACCTTCACTGCAACAGACAGTGCCATCGAGCCGAACCGAACCGAAGTTATCCCAACTGACACCCTCCATAACCTCTTCGGCTGTCGTTCCCGCATTAGCGCCAACTGTGGTTAAAGAACAGCCTGTATTGGCAAGGGTAGAATCTGTATCGATGATTGCGCCGAAACCGGTAGAAGCAGCAAAACCTGTTGTAGCAGCTAAAAGTGATGCAGAACTCGAAAAAGAGTTTGTTAAAACCAATTTCGGGATGATTCGCGATTCGGTTCTATCAAAACTTGTCTATCCCAATATTGCCCGTCGAATGGGCCATATAGGAATTGTTGAGGTCGCAATAGTAATCGGAACCAACGGAAAACTTCAAAACCATTTCGTCTCTAAAAGTTCGGGGTTCCCGCTGCTTGATGAAGCGGCACTGAAAGCGGTAGCGACGCTGGGGAGTGAATCGCTTCCGAAGCCTCAGGTAGAATCACGGGTCGTTTTACCCATTTCATTTAAATTAAAAGCGTAGGAAGTGTCATGGAAGAATTAAAATTGGTCGTCGATTATGCGACTTTGGGAATTTTGGGAATGATGAGCGTGATCGCACTGGCGTATGGTGTTGAGAGGTTTTTTTATTACCGCAGCGTTAATCTAGACCATTACATGACTAAAAACCAAGCGGAAGCGGAACTTACCAAAAACCTCACCGCAATCTCCGTTATCGGTTCCAACGCTCCCTATGTCGGACTTCTCGGGACCGTTGCGGGGATTATGGTAGTATTTTATGAAATCGGACAAAGCGGGGGGATGGAACCCTCCACCGTGATCATTGGACTATCACTGGCACTCAAAGCGACAGCATTGGGACTCCTTGTAGCGATTCCCTCTATGATGATCTACAGTGCATGTTTGCGAAAAGTCGATCTTTTGATGGGGAAATTCGAAGATGCGCGCGCTTAAACGTCCCGAGGGTATTAATGTTGTTCCCTTGATTGATGTTGTGTTGGTATTATTGGCGATTGTTTTAACGATTTCTACTTTTGTGGCATCGGGTGCTATTAAACTCGATCTTCCGAAAGCCGCAAGTGCAATCCAAACACCTAAACAAGAAGTCGTGATCAGTGTTAATGATCAAGGCGTTTTGTATTGGAATCATGATATCGTGAACAAAGAGACGCTCATTCAAAAGATCGCCGGGCTGAGTGAAAATGATAGTGTCAGTATTCGGGGAGACAAAAAAGCCTATTTTGACGATTTTATTTTTATTTTGGATCGTTTAAAAGTACAGAAAATTGAAAAAATATCGATTGTGACCGAAATAACTCAAGATTGATATAAAAACCAATAACCTTAAAGCATTATTTTAGCGGTTATTCATTAACCGTTTGTAGGTTAATATTGTTACGATTCTTATCACTATATTAGAGGAGAACCTAATGAAAGACAATGAACCAACACTCAGTTCTATCGAGGACTATAATACTCTTAAAGGGCCAAAAAAACGGATTGTTTGGGCGGTTATTATCAGCGGTTTGTTGATTGGTGCCATTTTTGTTGCCGCAAAAATGTATTACGGCAGTACAGAAGACACAATCACTGTTAATGAGAGTATCGGGAAAGTTCCAGTTAAATAATGGTAAAATCTTACCACGTCATTCCCGACTCCGATCGGGAATCCAGCTTCTAATTCTAAGGCTTTAAATGATCGCAACCGTTATCGGAGTTTATACCCTTTACATCATTATCCGCTTGTATGTCAGTGTGATGCAGATTGGTTATATCAATCAGATTAAGCGCAAAGGTGCCGTACTGATGGGTGAGCGTGAGTATCTTGATGCCGCTAACTATGCAGTCGCCAAAGAGAAACTCGGGATGATGGAGACGTTTGTTGAATACGGACTCTTTCTTATTTGGATCGGCGGAATGATGGCATGGCTCGATTCGGCGTTAGTCGCTCAAAGTCCGCTAACACAAACGATCATTGCCGTGATGGGGCTTATTGTCATTAATGGTCTTGTTATGCTGCCGTTTGCTTGGATCGCAAAATTCAAAATTGATGCCAAGTATGGATTTAACCGTTCATCGACGGGTCAGTTTGTCAAAGATACCCTTATCAGTACCCTTTTAACCCTTGTTATCGGTAGTTTTATGGTTTGGATTGTATCGATGATTATCACTTCCAGTGAGCTATGGTGGTTGTGGAGTTTTACCTTTATTATGGCAGTTGTTATTGCCATCAATATGTTTTTTCCTACCATCCGTGCTCTCTTTTTTGACAAAGTGACTCCGCTGGAAGACCCTGCGCTTCGGGAACAGATTGAAGCACTGATGGCAAAGACAGGTTTTATCAGCAGCGGTGTCTTTATCAGTGACGCAAGTAAACGGGATGCGAGGTTGAATGCCTATTTCGGCGGTTTAGGAAAGTCTAAACGGGTTGTATTGTTCGATACACTGATCCAAAAACTCTCTCCCAGTGAGCTAATCGCTGTTTTAGGGCATGAGTTGGGGCACTTCGCTCACGGTGATTTGTACAAAAATATTACGATGGTGGGGGCGATGCTGTTTGGAATGTTTGCCCTTTTCGGAAATCTTCCCGAAACACTTTATATGGAACTTGGGGTTTCACAGAGTCCGCACATTATTATGATGCTCTTTATCCTTCTCCTTCCGGTAGTCAGTTTTGTCATGATGCCGTTGATGGGACTTATGAGCCGACATAATGAATATGAAGCTGATCGCAGGGGCGCTGAACTCGGCGGTGCGGAGCATTTGGTCAATGCCCTCAAAAAACTGGTGGCAGAGAACAAAAGCTTTCCCCTTTCTCACCCGCTCTATCGCTTTTTTCACACGACCCATCCACCGGTCGTGGATCGGCTCCGTGCGTTAGGGTATGATATCCGCATTGAAAAAGATGAAGGATATGCCGACCCATGTCCAAACGACTAAAAGAGCTTCACGAAGAGATTACACTCCGATTGAACGGTGTTGTTGAATCTCCCCGCCGTGAGGCGGAACTTCTCCTTATGGCGTATCTAAATAAAGATCAGCTCTACTTTATCACACACCAAGAGGATGTGCTCGATGAAAGTGATCCGAGATTAGTGCAATGGGTTGAAAAGCGTTCCGCGAATGTTCCCCTCGAATATTTGACGAATCGCGTCAGTTTTTACAGCCGTGAGTTTTACATCGACGAGGGGGCGTTAATCCCCCGTCCGGAGACGGAGCATTTGATTGATGAAGTCTTAGGGTCCGTTTCACTCGATGATACGATGACGGTTGTCGAAGTGGGGGTAGGGAGCGGAATTATTTCGATACTTCTTGCATTGCATCTGCCAAATGCCCGTTTTATTGCTGTTGATATTTCACCGCGTGCATTGGCAGTAGCGCGCCGCAATATCGAAATGTTCGGACTGAGTGAGCGAATCGAATTGCGCGAGGGGAATTTGCTCTCACCTATCATCGAAAAAATCGATTTTCTCGTCTCTAATCCTCCCTATATCGCACATGATGCTCCGCTGGAGTCTAATCTCTCGTATGAGCCGCAAAACGCACTGTTCGGTGGTGAAATCGGGGATGAAATGATTCGTGCATTGCTGGATGAAGTGTACATCCGCCGTATTCCTTCCTTTGCGTGCGAGATGGGTTACGACCAGCGCTCAAAGGTGCAAGAATATCTTAAAAATTTTGCGGTACAATCGTTGGATTTTTATACCGATTATGCCTCGTTCGATCGGGGATTTGTGTTAAAGGCTATTCATGAATAAAAAAGCTTTGGTTGATGTTACTTATCTTCTTTTGATTGCTATGAGTGCGGGGGCTGTTTTGGTACTTGGTGTGTTTGTTGCCGCCGTAGTCTTCCACTCAGAAGTCTATCTTAGTGTAGCGCTTTTGTCCCGCTACGAAGAGGGGAAAATTATGGGAGAAATCTTTCACCGTTTTACCTATTGGGCCTATTTTATGTCAGTCGTGATTGCTGTGTATGAGGTTTCTCACTATAAAGTGATGCAAATTGATAAAGTGGCTATTCTGAGCGCATTAGGTTCTATCGGGACACTGCTGCTTTTTAGTGCCGTTTATACCCCTAAAATTTTAGAATACCAAGCGCGTGGAGAAGCGGCTATTGATCCATCCTTCGAAGCACTTCACAAAGCAAGTGAGATCGACTTTAAAATACTGTTATTGATGTTATTAATCCTTTTTTCTCGTAGAGCCTATCTTATGGCGGTAAAAAAATGATCCGTTTTGAGAATGTCACCAAAAGTTTTGGAAAACGGGAGATTCTGCGCGGAGTAAATCTGGAGATCGAAAAAGGAAAAACAACGGTTATTTTTGGAGTTTCGGGCGGCGGAAAATCAACGATTATCAAACATATCGTTGGATTACTAAAACCCGATTCGGGAACCATCACCGTCGATGGGACACGGGTTGATAATGCCGATGAGACAACATTGCGTTCTATCCGTACAAAAGTGGGTTTTTTGTTTCAAAGCGGGGCTCTTTTTGACAGTATGAACATTCGCGAAAATGTTGCATTCCCGATGCTGGAACATCAACAACTCTCTTCAAAAGAACTTGAGTATAAAATTGATGAAAAGCTCACGATGGTGGGGCTTGATCCCAAAATCGTAAAATCGCTCTATCCTGAGGAATTAAGCGGGGGGATGCGTAAACGTGTCGGTTTGGCACGCACCCTCGCCCTGGAGCCTGAGGTTATCTTGTACGATGAACCGACATCGGGCTTAGACCCTGTGACCAGTGACTTTATTACCCAAATGATCTGTCGTTTACGAGAAGAGATTGGAATGACCTCGATTCTGATCAGCCACGATATAGCAGAGAGTTTTAAAGCAGGGGATAATTATGCGATGCTTTTTGATGGTGTAATTGTCGAAGCAGGGGATAAAGAGGCGTTTCGAAATTCATCTAATGCAGTGGTTCAGCAATTCATTCACGCACGCGCTGAGGGGCCGATCGCGTTTCATTAACATCCGCGTCATTCCCGATGTGATCGGGTTTTGGTGAATTCCCCTTTCCCGTCATTCCGTGCCGCGACACGGAATCCATTCCACTTTTATCCCCTCAAAGCTATGTTTAACTATCGGCTTTTACAAATTAACAGATTTGGTGTTCCTTTATTTAGTAAATACCAAGATGTTTTACATATAATGCTCGTTGAATAAATAGTTGGCTTACAAAATAAATACAATGGATTTCCATGAACAACAATGACATAATTCATGAAATTGAAAAAGAAATTAACAATGACATAAAATACATTGTCAATAAGCTTGATGCAGAAAAATTATTAACTTTTTTACTAATGCAGCAAGAAATAATGTTTTCAATATTGGAAGGAGAAAAACCTGAATATAAAGAAAAACTTTCGGAAAGCTTTTCTTATACAATTAATCTTGTAATGCACTATAAAAAAATTAAACTACACAAGTTACAAAATTATAATATCTCAGACTATATTAATATAAATAAAGAGACATTAGACAATCTGATATCATTGCTACTAACAAAAAGTAAAATATCAGATTTTAAGGTATATATTTACAAACAAGACTATAAACTAAATATTGAAGATAATACATTTACTATTACACATGAAATAGAAGATTATATAAAGTATTATAAATTAGGTTATCTAAGAAATGTGATCGAAGATGTGTATCTGTCGATGATGGCACGTGAAGGTAGTGATGTTAACTTTTTGAAAGTTGTACAAAAAGCATTTGAAAGACAAATTGATTTTTTCACGATAATGGATAAAGGAAGTTCTATTGAGAGAATAAGATTCTTTTTCTCAGAACCATTATGTAACATATTGACAAATTTAAAAGATCATAATTCTGACTATAGAATCAATACTATTTTTAGTAACTATTTTATAAATAACAATATTGATATTTATGATAAGTGCTCTAAATCAACAAATATTAGATGGATTGATTTATTAAAGTTTTCAATAGGTATAAGTAATATTTCTATGTTTATGGATAACACCATTAAGGAACAATGTTTAGATAATCATAGTATGTTTAATAACTCAATATTATTTCCTGCTCCAGACAAATTAATTTTTGAACTATTTCAACTTATATTTAGAGAAATAAATGAAAATATATCAGAAGATGACATTAAGAAATTTATCAAAAGGTTTACATCAGATTTAACAAAATCAAAAATTGATGACAAGATAGATATTCAATTTAAGCCTATAGTTAAAGTCGGTGAAAATTTTAATTATTTATTATTTAGAACCTTTGGAGCAACTAATATCATTAGAGCTTATTTGACTAATAATAGTGTTGGACTAGATGACCAAGGAAACAAATTTGAAGAAACTGTAAAAAATACTTTTTTGACTTGTTTTTCTAATGTTAAGGACAATATAAAGTTTAAAACAAAAGACAATCAAGAGGGTGAAATTGATATATGTGTTGTGGGAACCAATAACATATATTTTGTAGAGTGTAAAAATAGATTACATCCTATTTCAGCATCTTCATCCATAAGTAATTATGAATATATAATGAAAGCTGCAAAAGAACAACTACCAAAAGCGGTAAGTTATTTTAGTGAAAATAGAACTTTATTTATACAAAAGTACTTTAATAAAACCATTGATAATATAGAAAACTTCAATACACACAAAATAGTTTTATTATCAAATAGAAATGTATCTGGGTTAAATATTGATGATGTTGCGATACGAGATATATATTCACTCGAAAGAATTTTAGAAGTTGGACATAGTAGTATGGGGTTTATGTCTTCCAATGATAGTGTATCTTTTGAAGAAAATGCCCAGAAAATACACTTTTGGGAAAACAAGTCATTTTTTCAAGAAATTGATTTTATAAACTTCATATCAAGAGAATCAAAATTTTTTAAATTAATAGAAAATATAGCAGTTCAACAAGAGCGTAATTTTCATTATAAAAGCTATACTTTTAGTGATTTTGTGTATGCTTATGAAGCATTTAAGAAGTAAAAAGCCAACAAAGCTTAGCCGTTGAATGCCTTTAATGCATCTCTAAAGTCAAACGTTGGAAAAAATAGGGGTCAGGTCTTCATTTTTGCTGTTACAAGCCTTACTGTGATCTGCGCAGCTGGAACACAAACGTATCTAGCATCCTGCTCTAAAAGAACGATTTTAGGAATATGCTATAATATCTCTAATAAAATCAGAAGGGGAATAGTATGAGTGCGAAAATAGCCAAACATGGAAAAATCAAACAATCTTCTTTTCCCCGTAAATTAACTCCTGTTCAAAAAAAACAGATCGAAGACGCTCCCGTCAATACCGATCTGATCGAAAAAGTGATGCAAACGACGAAAAATGTCATTTTCGTAAAGCAGTCTGCATTTGCATCGTAAAACGTCTGAAATCCGAATAGTCGGCTTAAACGCATCCGACATTCATCCGTCCGTCTTCTCCAAAAAATATCAATTCGGCTCCAAAGAAAATAAAACCTATTTTGACGAAATTATCAAACAGGCGCAAAAGAATCAGACGAAACTCCATCTTTTAGAACTAGATGACAAAAATATCGGTTTTATTGCCCTATCCATGCAGTGTTCGAATCAGAAAAAAAGCAAGAAAAAATATCTTAATATTGATTATTTATTTGTAGACGATCAGTATCGAAAAGAGTCTGTAGAAGCATTACAGCAGAAAGCATCTGAGTATTTGATCGATATCGTGATTCGTATAGCATTAGAGATAAAAAACTTCGTTCCGATAGCCTACATCGCAGCTGAACCTGCGCATAAAGATCTGGAACCTTTGTATACAAGTAAACAGTTTATTAAATTAGAGAGTACGAAACATATTTTCTTTTTTAAACTCGATTGAATTTCCCGAGGAAAAATTATCTCCCCCCAAACTTCTTCGTCCACCACTCCTGCGGAGTGAGTGTTTTTTCTCTCAGATGTTCTTCATCAAAATTAAATTCGTATTTTGAACAATACTCAAGTAAGATAGCATACGCATCATTGATTTTGGTGCTCATCGCATGAGCCGTTTCGGTATCATCGGGGTGTTTGTCAGGATGCCATGTCCGCATCATATTTTTATAGCGGATTTTGATATCGGAGAGGGTGGCTTTGTCGCTCAGACCAAGGAGCGTTTTGGCCTTTATGAGCGTGTCAAAAGAGAGCATGGAAAGAGGGTTTAGTCTCTTTGTTGACGCATAAACGTCGGTACATCGAGGAAGTCTTCCGTATAGTCACCGTTGGCAACCATAGCAGGGCGTACAACAACACGAGGCTTAGCTGCAGCAGCTGCCACCACTTCTTTGTTTTCAAATTCATGGTTATTGATTCCCATTGCCGCTTTTTTCTCAAAACCGGTTGCAACGAGAGTGATGCGGATAAAATCTTTTGCCAATGTTTCATCGGTAGTAGTACCGAAGATAACGTCTGCTGCTTCATCAACACTGTTGTGGACAACATCCATTGCAGCAGAGAGTTCCATAAATGGAAACTCAGGGTGCATGCTAAAGTGTACCAAAACCCCAAGAGCCCCGTTAACTGACATGTTGTCAAGCAATGGAGACTCGATAGCGTTTTTGATTGCTTCGTAGGCTGCGTTTTCACCTTTGTATTCACCAACACCCATAAGAGCCAAACCACGGTGGCTCATAACGGTTTGCAAGTCGGCGAAGTCAAGGTTGATGTCGTTGTCACCGCTGGCTAGAATCACACCCGATGTTCCGCTAACGGCGCGAGCAAGTACGCTATCAACGATTTTGAAGCTCTCTTTGATTCCGAGTTTCGGGTCAATAATTGAGAGAAGTTTGTCATTTGGGATGACAACGATACAATCGGATTCATTTTTCAATTCGTTCAACCCGTCTTCGGCAAGTTTAAGACGTTTTTTCCCTTCGAAAGAGAAAGGTTTGGTCACAACTGCGATCGTTAAAGCACCCACTTCTTTAGCGATTTTAGCGATGATTGGAGCGGCACCTGTACCGGTTCCTCCGCCAAGACCTGCTGCTACGAATACGATATCCGCACCCTCTAATGCTCGAGAAAGGTCTTCATAGCTCTCTAAAGCGGATTCTTTACCCACTTCAGGTTTCATCCCCGCACCCAAACCTTTGGTCAGTTTTGCACCGAGTTGGATTTTGGTTGCCGCAGAACCATGTTCTAGCACTTGAGCATCCGTATTTGCAATGATAAGTTCAATACCGGGAATAGCTTCTTTAAGCATATATCCGATCATGTTTCCACCGCCGCCGCCGACACCGACTGCTACAATACGTGCTCCTGTGAGAGTTGTTGATTCTTCAATTGAAAATGGTTCCATGCTTGCTCCTTGACGTGATTAAAATAGTTGAGTTGCCCAATTCCAAAACTTGGCAATTGGATTTGGTTGATCGGTTTGAACAGGTTTATTAGACCCGATATTAACCATTTTTTGAGCTTCCGCTTTTTTCTCTTCCTTCACTGGCGGTGGCGTTGCAGCTGCCGTCGGTGATGGAGTAGGTATTGCTGTGGAAGTTTCAAATTTTGGCGCCTCTTCGTGGATTTGATGACTCATTTGCGCGGCTGTCGGTTCTTCACTGCTATGGCGCATACGTCTATTGACGTCGATTTCGTACGGAGTATAATCACCGGCGAGGTATTTAACCAATCCGACAGCTCCTGAGTAAGAAGGATCTCTGAGGGTATCAAATAGACCGCCGACATCGGTCGGTTTAGCAAGACGCACCGGCATATTGTCTAAAATAGCAACGGCGAGTTCGCGGAGACCTTCGATTTTAGTAAATCCTCCGGTGAGAACAACACCGGCACCCATGTGTTCTTTGAGCCCGCTTTTTTCAATCGATTGAGCGATAATCATTAATGTCTCTTCTACACGGGCATAAATGACGTTATGAACCACTTCGAGAGAAACTTCATGCGTTGATGTTTCATCACCGATTACAGGGAGTTCGATCAAATCATTACTTGGAGCATAGAGCGAGCCGTAATTGATTTTGACATTATCCGCAGTGTGCAGAGGCGTGTGCAAAGCCATTGATAAATCGTTAGTAATATGATTTGAACCGACACCCAAAAAGTCGTTGTATCGGATTGCATGACCCGAATGGATAACGATGTTGCTCGTATTACCACCCATGTCGACAACGGCAGCTCCCAACTCTTTTTCATCCGCGTTGAGAACAGCGATGGCTGAAGCGTATCCGCTGAGCACAACACTCTCAACATCAACACCGGCAGCTTTTACCGCTTTGCGCAAATTGTTAAGATTGCTTTTTTGGGTTGTGATGATATGGGTTTCAACTTCCAAGCGTGAAGCGTTCATCCCTAACGGGTCTTCGATAAAATCTTGGTCATCAACTTTGAAGTTATACGGCAGGGCATGTAAAACTTCAAACTCATTCGGGATGTTGGCATTATACAAAGAGGTATGCATAACACGTTGAATCTCATTGAGGGTGATCTCTTTGTTCGGGATATTAACGATGCCGCTGGAGTTTAGACTTTTTGTATAGGCACCGGAGATGGTGACGACTGCACTTCGAAGTTCGGTTCCTGCAACACGTTTAGCATCATTGAGTGCGCTTTTGATCGATTTGGATGCAAGCTCAATGTTGGTGATGCTCCCTTTGCGAAGGCCTTGTGCTTTTGCAATACCGGCTCCAATGATTTGCGCGTGGTTGTCATCATCGATTTCCGCGATGAGCGCACAAACTTTAGTTGAGCCGATATCAATGGCTAAAACGGTTCGTTTCAAATCAAATCCCCTCTACATAGATTTCAACAGGATACTTGCCCTCAAGCGCTTTAATCAGCCCTTGATCCAACAAGCTTCCTTTGAGCTTCAGTACGACATTTTCATCCGCTATTGTTTTGTCTTGAAGCAACTTTTGTTCCAAAACGTTATAAAGAATAACATTTCCACTTTCCAAAGTAATAAAACCTTGTTTTTGTTTGGAAGCAAACAGTTTATTTAGAAATTCTGATCCCTCAGGTGTACTCAATCCACCTATTTTGGCGCTATCACTGCGTGTGAGGAAATCAGTCGATGTTCCGGCAAATGTTTTATAACTGTTTTGAGCTAACTCTTGGAGTTTGGTTTTTTTCGCTTCACCCAGATAAAGAGCACTAACATCCGTTTTGGCTTCTTCATACGTTTTCGTACGGGCCGGATTCATTTTAACAAGTTTTACGATGATATAGTCATTACCTGCTTTGCGTGGCTTAAGAAAAGGTTTTTGATCATTTAATGCCATAATCTCTTTGGTAAGCTCAGGACTAAAGGGAGACGATTCAGAAGTTAGGGTTGCAGTCTGAGTAGCTGTAGTTGCTTTAAGAGCACCTTTTTTGTAATCGATGTAGAGACGAAGCGCCTCTTTTTCAGTCGCTTTATCATTGAGGGCTGCTACGATAGTCGCTTGTGCTTCCCCTAATGAAAGAATTTTGCCAGTGGTGTCTTTGAATGATTGGCGATTCATCTCATAAAATTCATTAATTTCGTTGGCTGCCGGAGTTGCCGTAATCGGAGCTTGGGCTACGTAAGAAATTTCGTAGCTCGGAGAAGTTTTAAACTCTTTTTGGTGTTTTTCCCAAAATACTTTGAGTTCTCCTTCATTCGGCGTGAGGGTAATCATATTCGGCGTGAGCAGTTTATAGCTGATTTTGTCTGAAACACCCAATGCACTGCCAAGCGCTTTTGATTCACTTGCTTTAGCACCCGATGCGAGAAGGTAAAGAGTTTTTTGGATTAAGAGCTCTTTTTTCATCGACTCTTCGTACTCTTTGATCGTTAAACGGTTTTGTTTTAATGCTTCAGCATAAACGGTTTTGTCAAATGTTCCGTCTTTTGAAAATACGCTTTGTGATTTGATGATATTTAAAAGTTCTTCATCGGTAACGACCAATCCGTAGCTGTTCGCTAGATTGAGAACGAGAGCTTGATTCACCAGTTGGCGAAGTGCTTGGCGTTGGAGGCCGAATTGCTGCGCTTGTTTTTCGTCAAATTTTCCTTGGAAAAGCTGATTGTATTGATTAAAAAGGTTAGAGTAGCTTTTTTGCAGTTCAGCGGATGTAATCGAAACATCACCTACTTTAGCGACGGCTCCCGCTTTGTCTCCATAGCTGTATTGACCCCATCCGACGAATCCGGCTCCGATAAAAGCGATCGTGGAGATCCAAATCGTAATGACCAAGTATTTCCGATGGCGTTGCATCCAAGTAATCATATTAAACGATCCTATTGTAAAATTCAGATATTCTATTCAGTTTACCATTAAACTTGGATGAAAATAGTGCACGACTAACAAATGTTATCATATTATAACTCAGATTTAGAGGCTTTTCATGAATAATTTAGAGATATCCAAGCGTGACTTGAGTGTATTATGGCATCCGTGTACTCAAATGAAAGATCACGAGACGATTCCTCTCGTTCCTATTTCCAAAGGAGAAGGGGTATATCTGTACGATTTTGAAGGGAACCGCACTATCGATGCTATCAGCAGTTGGTGGGTGAACCTTTTTGGCCATTGCAACCCCTACATCAACCAAAAAATTAAAGAGCAGCTGGATACACTGGAACATGTTATTTTGGCTGGATTTACTCATGAGGGGATCGTGCGACTCTCTGAGAGATTGGTCAAACTCTCACCCGATGGGCTAACACGCTGTTTTTATGCCGATAACGGTTCGAGTGCGATTGAAGTAGCCCTAAAAATGTCGTATCACTCTCATAAAAACGGCGGAAAAGAGAAAGGGTTGTTTGTCTCACTCTCGGAGAGTTACCATGGTGAGACATTGGGAGCGCTGTCAGTCGGGGATGTAGCTCTGTATAAAGAGACGTATGAACCTTTATTGATCCGCTCTATTCAAACACCGTCCCCGCTCAATCAGAGTATCGAGGCGGCTTTGGAAGCGGCCAAATTGTTTGAAATATTGCTCAAAGAACGAAGCCATGAGATAGCGGCATTGATAGTTGAGCCGTTAGTGCAAGGGGCAGGGGGGATGAAAATGTATCATCCTCTCTTTTTGAGTGAAACAAAGCGGTTGTGTGAAGTTTATGGAATCCATTTTATTGCTGATGAAATTCTGGTCGGTTTTGGACGGACGGGCACTATGTTCGCATGTGAGCAAGCAGGTATAACACCCGATTTTTTAATTCTCTCAAAAGGGCTTACAGGGGGATATTTGCCTCTGTCGGTTGTACTAACAACGGAGGCGGTCTATGATTCGTTTTATTGTGAATACAACCCCGCGCGGTCCTTTTTACACTCACACAGTTATACGGGAAATGCACTGGCGTGTGCGGCGGCCAATGCTACTCTTGATATTTTCGAATCGGAGAAAGTGATTGAAAACAATCAACGAACGATAGCCTTTATAAGCGATGAATTAAAACGTTTTAAGTCATTGCCGAGAGTCAAAGAAGTACGTCAGTGCGGAATGATTGCGGCGATTGAGTTGGAGGGGTTCGATCCATCAGAGCGGATTGGATTGAAAATTCATCAGTATTGTATGGCACAGGGGGTATTGATTCGGCCGCTGGGAAGTGTAATTTATGTAATGACACCGTATGTGATTTCTTTTGATGAGCTAAAAAGGGTGTTTGATGCAATAGAAGCGGCACTGGGTAACATTTAAATCTGTTATTAGTGAGGTTAAGCTATCATTAGGGCAATAAATTTAAAGGCAGCTACGTGCAAGAAACTCCCCATATCCCTGTCCTTTATCGCGAAGTGATTGAAGCATTCTCTGAGTGTAAAGAGGGAAGTGTTATTGATTGTACGATGGGATACGGAGGACACTCTTCATTATTGCTTGATAATAACGGTGCTTTAACACTGATCGGAATCGATCAAGATCCTACCGCAATTGCCTTCTCCTCAAAACGTCTTGAACCCTATGGTAACCGCGTAGAGATTCGTAGAGGCCGTTTCTCTGAGGTTGCTTCGGAGGTGTTAGGTGAAAAAGGGGATAAAATTTGCGGTATTTTGGCCGATATCGGGGTTTCATCCCTTCAACTCGATCAACGGGAACGGGGATTCTCGTACGAGAGCGATACCCTCGATATGCGGATGAATCC
>Ga0074197_1000847_pt1 | contig 31984 bp, 21 predicted proteins | sample EPASupsiteSAE305_FD_64526 | JGI IMG/M metagenome (GOLD analysis project Ga0074197, IMG submission 64526) | Bioremediated contaminated groundwater microbial communities from EPA Superfund site, New Mexico - SAE3-05 reassembly with SPADES | ecosystem: Environmental > Aquatic > Deep subsurface >...
CCATGGACTGTCCCGGCTGCGTGATGCAGATCCGAGGCGGCATGGACCAGGACGGTGCCGGCGTTCGGGTGCGGCATACGGTGGAACTGATCGCGGCCCAACTGAAGGATTGACGGGCGCGGAGCAACCGGCAGGGGGGCGATTTGCGGGCCGCTCACCCTTGCCCTGGTTGCCTGATTTGCTTTGCTTGAATTCTGAAAGAGTTATACACTTGAACCAGTGAATACGCCGGTCTCCGTGCGGAACGTGATGCGCGCTCCTATCGGGACCGGTCCGTTTTTTATGCTATCGCTCCCGCAAGAAGGCGGGACTATGAGGTCATGCTTCCATGTCAAATAATCTCTACGTCACCGCGGCGGAAGAACGCAGCGGCAAGTCGGCCATCATCCTCGGGGTGATGCATATGATCCTTAAGGAAATCAGCCGGATCGCCTTTTTTCGCCCCATCATCAACGATCATGTTTTTGGCCGGGTCGATCACGATCTCAACCTGATCCTCAAGTATTTCAAGCTGGACATACCGTATGAAGATACCCATGCCTATACGCTCAGCCAGGCGCGGCAGCTGATCACCTCCGGGCAGGAAGAAATCCTGTACGAGAATATCCTTAAAAAATACAAGCAGCTGGAAGCGAAGTACGATTTTATCCTTTGCGAGGGCACGGATTTTCGGGGCAAGGATCCGGGCTTTGAGTTCGATCTCAATGCCAATATCGCCACCAACCTCGGCGCTCCGGTGCTGGTGGTCGCCTCGGGCCGCGAAAAATCCACGGATGAGGTCTGTACCCATACGGCGATTACCATCGACACTCTGGAGGAAAAAGGGGTCGATATCGCCGGCTGTATCATTAACCGCGCCCCGGAGAGCTTTCTGCGGGAAACTGCCGGCAGCGCCAAGTGTCAGGAGCAGTTCGGCCGCTCCTTCCCCCTCTATGTGATTCCGGAAAACAAGTCCCTGGGCAACCCGACCATTGACGACGTCAAGCGCTGGCTGGGGGCGGAGGTGCTGTACGGTAAACCGAGCATGCTCAACCTGGTGGACAACTACCTGGTGGCCGCCATGCAGATCAGCAACTTCCTGGAATATATCAAGGAAGGCAGCCTGATCATCACCCCCGGCGACCGCTCCGATATCATCATCGCCAGTCTCGCCAGCCGGATTTCGTCCGCCTACCCCAATATCTCCGGTATCCTCATCACCGGCGGCCTGGAGCTCAGCTCCAGCGTGCAGCGGCTGATCCAGGGCTGGACCGGCATCCCGGTGCCGGTGCTGTTCGTCGAAGCCCATACCTTTGACACCGTGCAGAGCGTCAACGAACTCTACGGCCGCATCGAGGCCACCGACTCCAAACGCATCGCCACCGCGCTGGGCTGGTTCTCCAAATATGTCAATGTCGCTGAACTGACCAAGCGCGTCGTCTCGCAGCGCTCGACCAAGATCACGCCCCGGATGTTCGAATATTCCCTGATTGAGACCGCCTCCCGGAACAAGCAGCACATCGTTCTGCCGGAAGGGCAGGGTGAGCGGATCCTCAGCGCCACCGACATTATCCTTCGTCGCGGCATCGCCGACATCACCCTGCTGGGCAGGGTCGATGAGATCCGGGCCAAGGCCTCCAAGCTGAACCTCAACATCGAGGGGGCCACGATCATCGATCCCGCCACTTCGGAGTATTACGACAATTTCGTGCTGACCTATTTCGACATCCGCAAGCACCGCAATATTGTCATGGATGTCGCTCGGGACCGGATGTCGGATCCCACCTATTTCGGCACCATGATGGTGCACAAGGGGCTGGCCGACGGCATGGTTTCCGGCTCGGTCACCACCACGGCCCAGACCATCCGGCCCGCCTTTGAGTTCATCAAGACCAAGCCGGGCGTGTCGGTGGTCAGCTCCATCTTCATCATGTGTTTTCAGTCCAAGATCCTGGCCTTCGGCGACTGCGCCGTGGTGCCCAATCCCGATGCCCGACAGCTGGCCGAGATCGCGCTCAGTTCGGCGGAGACCGCCCAGATCTTCGGTATCGAGCCACGGGTGGCGATGCTCAGCTATTCCACCGGTATTTCCGGCACCGGCCACGATGTCGAGAAGGTGGTGGAGGCGACGGCTCTTGCCAAGCAGATGATGCGGGAACGCGGCCTTGATTTCCCGCTGGAGGGGCCCCTGCAGTACGATGCCGCCTTCGATCAGGAGGTGGCGGATTTCAAATCCCCCGGATCCGCGGTGGCCGGACATGCGACGGTATTCATCTTCCCGGACCTTAACACCGGCAACAATACCTACAAGGCGGTGCAGCGCGCCGCCCACGCCGTGGCCATGGGTCCCGTGCTCCAGGGCCTGAACAGGCCGGTCAACGATCTGTCGCGGGGCTGCACGGTCCAGGATATCGTCGATACCGTGGCCCTGACCGCCATTCAGGCCCAGGTGGCCAAGAGCAAGGCAGCGTCTGCCTGAGAAGGAAACAAGAGAAGAGTTATGAAATTTTTCATTATTAATTCAGGGAGTTCCTCGATCAAGTATCAGGTGATCGAGATGGCAACGGAAACCGTGCTCGCCACCGGCCTGGTGGAGCGGATCGGCGATGAAACCGGGCGGGTGAAAAACACCTTCTTTCCGGGAACGGGCCGGGAACGGGAGAGCGTCCTGGAGCAGCCGATTCCGGACCATGACCGCGGCATGCGGCTGGTGATCGGGCTGTTGACCGATCAACAGCAGGGCGTCATCGGCGACACCTCGGAGATTGCCGCCATCGGTCATCGGGTGGTCCACGGCGGCGAGGATTTCCGCGCCTCCACCCTGATAACTCCGGCAATCCTCGAGGCGATCAAGCGCAATATTCCGCTGGCCCCGCTCCATAATCCGGCCAATCTCGACGGTATCCGGGTGGCCCGGGAGATCTTTCCCTCGGTTCCCCAGGTGGTGGTTTTCGACACCGCCTTCCACCAGACCATGCCGCCGCGAGCCTTCATGTACGCCCTGCCGTATGCGCTCTACGAACAGGACCGGGTGCGGCGCTACGGTTTTCACGGCACCTCGCACCGTTTTGTCGCCGGCGAGTGCGCCCGCCTGCTCGACAAGCCCCTGGCCGACTGCAACCTGATCACCGTCCACCTCGGCAACGGCTGCTCGATGACCGCCATCGCCGGCGGAGTCAGCGTCGACACCTCGCTCGGCATGACGCCGCTGGAAGGACTGGTGATGGGGACGCGGTCGGGCGACGTCGATCCGGCCCTGCATCTTTTCTTGAAACAGAACAAAGGGATGGACCTGGAAGCCATCGACGCCCTGCTCAACAAGGAGTCGGGGCTGAAGGGGCTCTGCGGCATGAACGACATGCGCGATATCCATCGGGCGGCGGAGGGAGGCGATACCCGGGCCGCTCTGGCGCTTTCGGTCCAGACCTACCGTAACCGCAAATACATCGGCGCCTACATGGCGGTGCTCGGCCGGGTGGATGCGATCGTCTTCACCGCCGGCATCGGCGAGAACGACGCCATTGTCCGGGCCGAATCGCTCAAGGGGTTGGAACTGTTCGGGGTGGGGCTCGATGCGGAGAAGAACGGTGCGCGCTCCAGGGAAGCCCGCTGTATCAGCGGTGCGGACAGTCGGGTTAAGGTGTTTGTGATTCCCACCAATGAGGAGTTGGCTATTGCCCGGGAGGTGGGCACGGTTATCGGCGGCTAAACGTTCGGTTACTCCGCGTGATTTCGGTATCTTTAATTAAATCGTCCGTTTTTCTGTTGCCTTCAGTAAAATAACCACTCCATAGGCTACATGAAATGCCAGGGGGCTCAAGGTAAATATCGTCGGTGCAAGGATTGGCCAACTCACCACATTGGTGAGTTGGCTCGTCATCGTGCTGCTGTCGCCACCATTGTAAGCAATTTCCCCAGGTGACCACCGAGCCATCGCTGCGCAATGCGGCAAAGGCAGAACCCGTCGAAAAAATCTGGATTACGTCGTTATCGCCGTTGCTGCCGATCGCCAGGAATCGCAACCCGCCTTTCCATTTCTCTCCGTGTGTTTGTGGTAAACATCCGCCCGCCCGCTACTATCTAAGGCTGTACAGCTGATGAATTGACGGATACGTTGTCAAATGTAGCTGCTATAAAGGCTGATGTTGGTTCTGATACGCAGTTGTCAACATTATTTATGACACTTACGCCTTTTGCGGGACGCCCTGGCAGTGCAGCATCTTGTACTTTATATGGAATTGCGACCCATGCCTCGGCATCGCGTTTGAATAAAATTCTGTTATTACCCGCATCCCACCGCATCCAAAGTGTTATCGGCGTTCCAACAGTCACTGTACCCATATTTTTTACATTATTGTCGATAATGGTGGAGCTGGTGCAATCGTTGTTCAAGCAAACGACTAATAATGCCTTTACATTGAATACGCCTGGAGGTTCCGTTGAATCGGAGCGACGCTCAAGTGCAATCTGGGCAAATACGTCGTTGATAGCGCTTCCAGCTGTTGGGGTGCCGGTATTGAAGAATTCACCATGAAGGCGTGCGCGAGTCCGGGTGATTGCTTGGTTTGCGGTGCACTCCGTAATATCGAATTGAGTTACTGTTACGGTTGCTTTGATGGCCGTGACGTCTGCCGGGTTAATAAAACCAAGTGGTAAGCCATCAGAGACTTGTCCCACGTCCGAACCGGTAAACCCTATGGTCCGACGAGACAAGAACAACTTGCCGGCCTTAATCTGTCGTATTGTTTCTGTGTCCTTCCACTTGTTGTCATCAATCGTTAATGCAGTAAAATTATCGTACAACACAATTGGTTCAAGGGCATAGGCGGAAAAATCACCGAATGCCAACAACACGACAACGACTAAACTCAAAATCCGAAACATAACACCTCCTTTTCTTCAATATTTCAATTTTACGCTTCCACCGACAGCAAACGACCCTTCGAAACAGCAAAAAGACAGCCGTAGAGAGCCCGCACATTTGCTGAATAGGTTGAATAGTACCTTCTGGTTTATTCACCTATTGTAGAATCCTGTGTGTGGCACCCTTTGTGACTTGACCTCTGACTCGATGAAATATGGAGACGTCGATAATATCAGGTTGAAGTTACCCTTCACATTGTCCGTTTAGGTATAAATTTAATTTTTCTATCCCGTTATGTGTGGACGATGAGACTTTTAGCCTGGCCGACGCCACTCAACAGGCTGATATCTGCATCTGTGCCTCAAAAGGTTAATATAATTTTAAAGCAATTATCGGACCAGCTGTGGAGATTGAGTAATTTCTCCGGAGCCGTTCCTTTGCAATTGTCAAAAGTGCTACAATGTGCCAGGTTTCAATACCTAGAAGTCAAGCCGGCGCCTGATTATGTTACAATTTATTGATTGGCTGTCAGAATCGATGGGTAAAGTTCAAAATGGGATGAAAGAAAAACAAAATGCCGCACATCTGAGGAGACAGCGAAAAAGCCAAGTAGCCTTAAAGAATTGTCGTTTTTCCGGAATTTTAAAAAACAGCTCGAACGATTGGTAGGACACGATTTTTGATGTCCCGCATTCGCATTTTCGGAAAAACAAGGGTCGGTTTTCCGGAGAGATCTATTTAAAACCTTATCTCAATCCTTTCGTAGCGCCTCAAGTGCCTTTCCACACCCGGTCCAATAATTTCGAATAATAATCGACTATTATTACAACGCTGACAAGATAACACTGGTGATGGATAATCTGAACACGCATGAACCCGGTTCGCTTTACGAAGCGTTTCCACCGGAAAAGGCCAAAGCGTTATGGGATCGATTCGAATTTGTTTACACCCCAAAGCATGGAAGTTGGCTGATCATGGCCGAGATTGAGTTGAACGTACTCACTGACCAATTTCTGAACCGACGAATTGACGATATCGAAGTTGCCAGAATAGAGGTGAATTCTCTGAACAGAACAGGGTTACGAATACTATTTACACCTGTTTCGGTAGGGGGGCCGGGGCAAGGTGGAAGGAGCTTTGGCTGTTGGGATATTCCGGCGGAATGAGGTGCCTGTCGGCGAGGTAAAGGAGCATTTGAAGGACAAGTAGGGGAGAGGCTCCAGAGACACCAAACAGGAGCTCCCCCTTACGAGAGTCTAAACTTCAGGGCGAGAGTAACAGGATATGCTTTATTGGAGATTATCGCCGGAAGCTACAGGATATGACTTGTTCGAGATGGTTGCCAGAGTCATGGGGTTCATGACCTGAACCCGAACATTCGCAGCACCATTCGGTTGTCTCACTTCGATCGTAACCATCAAATCCTGCTTCCCATCGCCGTTGTAATCCACCAAATCCATGCCGATCATGTGAGTACCTTTCAGCACTATCGAACGGACCGCCCCCAAAGGTTTGCTGACATCGGCGACATAGACAAAGATGTTTTCAATGTCCTTTTCGCCACTTTCGTTCGTTCCGCACGACGTGCTCATTCTAATACCGGTAATCATCCACTTCCCTGAACGGATAAATTTAGGGTTCCACTCGGTATTCTGCCAGATCGGATTGGTGCAAAGCGAGGCAGGATCAACATAAGGAGCGGTATTTTGGGTGGTTGAATACAATTTGATATTCGTATTGTTCTGGTAGATATCGTATCGAAAGGACAGGCTATCCGCAGAACCATTGGCGTTGGTATCGTTATTTGTGAAATTCGGGATGATGACCTCAGCTCCAACTGAGGTGAGGTTGACATTCCCGATAATTGGGGCCATTTCTGTAAACTCCTCCGCCAAGACAGCCGACGATACCGAAAAGATGCCTAAAGTTGCCGCCATTGCCCAAATAACATTTCTTTTTCCTGCCATGATCTTCTCCTGTTTATGAGTGCATGCATTATTGTTGCCGAATATTTTAGATGTCGGCATTGGGTTGATGCAGTTTTCCTTAATTCCGGTTTAATTCCGGAAAATTAATCCTTTTTGTTCTACCGGATTCACTAAAACACCAGTGATGCCTGATTTAAAAATTTGTTGTGAATATGAACGGATAGATGAATTTCAATCACCTGTCGTAAACTCTACTCTTTTCTTGAAGCCCTTGGTCCCGCCGTTGACTTTGGGAGCGTTGGCCTCAATGGTCAAATAATAGCGTGTGTTGGGTTGCAAGGTCCCGCTGGGTATCACATGGGAAACAATGGCATCAATGGAATTAGAAAGATATGTGCAATAAACCTCATTTTGATTCGCATCATTGATGATAAAATCATATCCAGCTGCGCCGACAGCGACCCATTTCACTGTGGGCGATGTGGGAACGTTGGTGCTTCCATGAACCGGGTAGGTAATGTTAAATCGAGTGGGATAATTGCCGCTCACATAATAATCACGGGTCACTTTTTGCCCTGATGCCAAGGAAAAGGTCACCACATACTTACCGTTGCCGAATTCCGTCTGTCCGACCGGTAAACCTCCTTTACTGCACTTGAAAGTTTGAAGTCCCCACTCGGCATCCTCGCTTTTACATTCCGCACTATAGGTCACACCTTTGGGTGATTTAAATTCGATGGAGTTGACTCCGATTCCACCTGCCCAGACCGTAATACTTTCCGATTGAGGAACAGCTTGATCCTCGTATCTTTTCCACAATTCTATCCTCCCGTAATAATTGCCATCAGCTTTGAGCGGCCCTGTTAATGCATAGGAATTATTGGCGGCATTCCAGGTGAAGTCGCCGTATTTGAATCCTTGGTCAGGGACAATGAGTTTGCGGAGCCGGAAGCTATTCGTGCCTTCTTTGGTTTCTAATGTCGAGAAAGGTGTGGCGTTGGGGCCAGCCGCACAAGCTGGAACTGAAAAAAACATGAAACCAATGGCAAATGCCATCGACCCGATACGAACGATGCTCATTGAATCCTCCTGATAGATTTTTTTATTGATGGCGTGATCAGCGCAAGGCAGGGGCAATCCTACCCTTTTCCCTCATTCAATCACGTTTTGAAAAAAATGATTAATCAATTGTTCTTTTGGTGACACAATTGTTTTAGCTGTATCCCACAGGTATCGTTTTTTCATTTTCGATCTCTTGATGTGGAAATTCGGGGGACACTATATGCAACTTATTATTAAATGCAGAAAATCCCTGCGGGCTTCTCATTCTTTTCTTTGCGTACCCAAAGAACCAGAAAAAGATAGGGCCGCCAGGCCACTGAGACGACCCCGATCGCCAAGAGCCGGAACCGGCGGTGCGGAAACTCCGTAAAAGGTGACCGCAAAAGATGACAGATTTAATTCAAGCCTTGCCGGTCTCGTTCCCCTCCCGCGTTCGCCACGGGAATGACAAGAGGAGGATGGCGAAAGAGTGGAAGACGGCGTCCGCCGTCACAAAGCAATGCCAGATGGCATGGTCGTGGGGCAACTGTTCGCACAGGTAGTTTCTCTCAGGAGCGGCACCCGGCTAAAAGTCCGCAATATCGCTGTCAAGTGTTGAGGGTGCCGTCGGGAACTTACCGTTAGACTCCACCTTCTGAATATATATGTCATGATTGCTGCCGCTGCGGAAATCGTCCCATGTTATGAGAGCTCCTCCAAATCCGTCGCCGATCATCCTGGGATCTATCTGATCGTGGGCAGCGGTTGAGATGGCTGCCCCGGCAGCCGCCCACATGACCATTCCGCTTGGGTCAATGCGTCTGGCATAGATGTCCGTATCGGTAGCGCTGCGGTTATCCTCCCAGGCTATGATGGCGCCGCCACTCCCATCGCCTACGATCTGAGGATTGCCCTGGTCGTTGACAGCGCCAGTAATAACCACCCCGTTTGTCCGCCATTTTGGGGTTCCGGCGGCATCTATTCTCTGGGCATAAATGTTCGGATTGGCGGCGATGCGACCATCCTGCCAGGTGATAATGGCCCCGCCGCTGCCGTCGCCAACTATCTGGGGCTTGATTTGGTCATTGGCGGCGCCAGTGATGGCCTTTCCGTTTGCCGCCCACTTGATGGCGCCGGCCGCATTTATCTTCTGGGCGTAGATGTTCCCATTGCCGCTGCGAAAATCTTCCCAGGTGATGATAGCCCCGCCGCTACCGTCGCTCACAATCCGGGGATTGATTTGGTCGTTCGCAGCAACGGTGATAGCCTTACCGTTTGCCGTCCACTTGATGGCGCCGGCCGCATTTATCTTCTGGGTGTAGATGTTCCCATTGCCGCTGCGAAAATCTTCCCAGGTGATGATAGCCCCGCCGCTGCCGTCGCTCGCAATCCGGGGATTGATCTGGTCGTTGGCGGCGCCAGTGATGGCCTTACCGTTTGCCGTCCACTTGATGGCGCCGTCTGCATTTATCTTCTGGGCGTAGATGTTCCCGTCACCGCTGCGAAAATCTTCCCAGGCGATGATAGCCCCGCCGCTGCCGTCGCTCACAATCCGGGGATTGATTTGGTCATTTGCGGCAATAGAAATCGGAACACCGTTTGCTGTCCAAAGTACGTGTCCGTTTTTGTCTATCTTTTGGGCGTAAATGTTCGGATTGGTGCCGCTGCGGTTATCCTGCCAGGCGATGATGGCCCCGCCGCCGCCGTCGCTCACTATCTGAGGATTGCTCTGATCATTGGCGGCACCGTTTGTCAGCACTCCATTTAATTTCCAAAGGATGTTGCCGGTTGAATCTATCCTCTGGGCGTAGATGTTCGGATTGGTGGCGATACGGTTATCCTGCCAGGTGACGAGGGCGCCGCCGCTGCCGTCGCTGGTTATCCGCGGATTGATTTGGTCCCTGGCCGCTGTCGAAATTGCATTGTTGACCTTTGGATTGGTCGACCAAACCTTGTCGAATCCGGCAGTCACAGTCCTGTCGGCAGTCATTGTCACTGTGCACTTGGAACCTGCGATCGAGTCGCAGCCTTCCCATTCCGTGAACACGGATCCGGCCGCCGCAGTTGCGGTCAATATCACTGAGGTATTGTAATCGTATGTCGCGGTGCCCGATTTTCCGCTCCAGGTGAGTTTTCCCGTGCTCGGTGTGATACTGCCGCCGCCGGTACTTGCTTTGTTCACGGTGAGAGTATATTGAGAGGCGGACGGCACGGCCCTTCCCATGGTGTCCTTGTAGTAGGATAAGCCTTCAACCGTGGTGGAATTGTTATAATAGGAAGCGATTCGTTCCGGATCAATGTCGAGTCCTGTACTGGAATCCTTGGCTGCAAATTGGGTCATGTAACCGTCGTTGTCGAACCACAACCTGGAAAAGAAAAAATCGGTCGATTGCTGGGTGGCTGTAAATATATAGGGGTTCGTGGAAGTTTTGGTCATGGGCACGCCGAATACATTTATGGTTGCATGCTGCAATGCTTCTGCCGGCACCCACCACCAGAGGTGTTGCCCATATGGATCCCACTGATCCGGTGGATAATTCGGCGCCTGTGTCATATCCATGCGCCGGAGGACCGGGACCCCGCCGAAAAAACAATAATTTTCAAAGGGCCGCGAAGAGCCGTTCACGGAGGTAGATGCCCACATTTGCAGGGTACTGCCGTATCGAGATTCTACCGAAGTCTGGATGAGGACAGCGCCTCCCCGGGAATCGGGAAAGGGCATCATTTGTTGCTCGAGGACAAAGGACTTGAATCCGGTGTGGGGGCCATTGTCCTCGGCAAAGGCCTGCTGCGCGGCAAAATCATAATTGATTTCGCTCAGCAGGAAGAACACGGTGACATATCCATTCGAGGTTTCATAGAGCAGAAGCAATCCGGTATCAGCGTCGAAATAGGCGATTCCGGTGCTGAAAGCCGAAAGGTAATATACTATCTTCACCAGATTCCTTTGGGATTTGAGATCGAACAATGCCTTTATCGGAAGCAAGAGGTACGGGAAGGAGAACCGAGCTTTAAAGGTGTCGTAGGTGTGGGATTCCCGCAGTACCGTGGCGATCGTCTGGCCTTTCCAGGTGTCTCCACTCTGCAGGGCCTGGAGCTTCTGCGGGTGTATCCAGCAGGGCCCCTTGTCGAGAAAAGAATATGTGTCTGTGTCAATCGGATGAGCGGTGCCCCAATGGTTCATGCCCGAGTGTTTCGTCACCTGCACATTGTTGCCGTTAATGTCGTCGAACAAATATGCTTCTTCAGCATCTGAAGCCGTTACACTTCCAACGCCGCCGAAATACCACACCCGCACACCCTGCTGTATCCATCCGACATCAATAGCCCAAACGCTGGACCCCTCCAAACACAGCCAAAGAACGAGCAACAGGCAGGAAAAAAATATCTTTTTCATGTCTCTTACCTCCTGCTGCAGGCGCAACGCGGAGACCGCCATCAGCAAAATTTGAATTGTGAGGTTGGCAATGTTTGACTGATAATAATCACCTGGGAGGGCAATTGCTTGCTAACTCATTAAGATAAAACAAAGAAGACTCTTTTGTGGATCTATGAACCGTAATCGGTGCGGACACGCAAATGCGTATACTCGTCGCGCATGCGCATGAGAGGGAAGAACGCTCTACCCCCCATTCACTTTTTGACCAACCTCTCCATCCCCTCGGGATATCCGGCAATATACAAACAGCAAACCCCGCATGAGGCAGACTCAAGAATCATGGATTAAGTTTAACGACGTTTGCAGCCGACGGGCCCTTGGCACCCTCCACCGCCTTGAAGGTCACACGTTCTCCCCCCCACATCGGACCCTTGGTAATCAGCATTGAAAAATAACCCGACAGAAATATTCTCCGAGCCGCCGGCGGCTCTAGAGGCTGTGTTCCGCGTAGTCATAGTTTTTCCAATCACAGGTGGAACACTCGAAATAGATTATTTTTCCGATTTTCTTGTCAATAATCTCTTCGCTAACAAAAATATCGCTTCCACATTCTGGACACATCTCGATAGCGATACAGTTGGCGACATGTTGATACCACTCTTTTTTTCTGGGGGAAGAACTGCCTATCTGTTTATTTATTATCTCAAGCACTGGGGATTTTTCAGGCAGTGAGTTCTTGTTATGGTGTTGGTGGGGATTGGAATCTTCCCCATTACAGTTGCAACGCCTGCAAATGGCTGTTTTCCCAAAATCCTTATCAACAACCTCTTGGTCACCAAAAAGCTCGTGACCACAATTTGGACAGATCTCGGCAGCTATACAGCCGGCTTTATGTGTCTGCCATTCAGCTTGGTGGGGAGAAAACCTGCCTGTTTGTCTTATCAATGTCTCTTTCATTGGGATTTCCTTATGTTGCACAGGAATCTGCATGGGAGAAGCAGGGATAAAGAGGGTAAAGGTCGCACCGGATCCTGGGGTTGATTCGACAGTCATACAACCTCGATGCCTCTTCAGGATAGAATAGGCCGAGGTCAATCCAAGTCCACGGCCCTTTTCCTTGGTGGTGAAATAGGGATCAAGCACCTCGCAAAGATGTTCTTCCGGTATGCCGCTTCCCTGGTCGGTGATCGATATTTTGACATATCTCCCGTTGTTCAGCGGCAGATCCAGGGGGGCGTTGACAATCACGTTTTCCAAACGAACCGTGATCGTACCTCCATCCGGCATGGCCTGGTCAGCATTCATCAGGATGTTGGTCAGCGCCTGGCCGATTTGCCCTTCATCCGCTTCAATATTCCAGAGATCCTTGGGGATAGTGCAGGCACACGCCGATTTGGTGCCGCTCAAGGCAAGGTGGGTGTAACTCTTGATCAGATATGCGGTAGGAATGGAGGTGATGACCGGTTCGCCGCCCTTGGAAAACAACAGAAATTGCCGGATCAGGTCCTTCGCCTTCGCCGCGGCGGTTTCAGCAGTGGTCAGGCGCTCAAAGGCTTTATCCGTTGGCGAGAGCTGCATTTTGGCAAAAGAGACATTGCCCATGATAGCCATGAGGATGTTGTTGAAGTCATGGGCGATACCACCGGCGAGGAAGCCCAGGGCTTCAAGCTTCTGGGCCTTGAGCAGTTCTTCCTCGTCCCGTTTGCGCAGGGTGATGTCTTTGTATGCTCCCAATATTCCGATTATATTATCGTTTTTATCCCGAAGCGGCACCTTGGAGACGGAGAGCCAAGTCTGTTTGCCTTCGGGTGTGGTCCGGATTTCTTCACAATGTAATTTTGGCTTTCCCGAATTCATGACCTCAAGGTCATCTCGACGAAAGCTTTCGGCTTGTTGCCGCCACGCCATGCTGTAATCGTCAAGACCGATCAGCTCCTCGGGAATCTGATACCCCGCGTCCTCGGCGAATGATTGATTACACCCCATGAAAATCGAGCTCAGATCTTTCCAGAAAAGACGAACCGGAATGGCATCCAGAACCGACTTCAACAGGTTTTTGGCATCGTTTGCTTTTTGTTCGCTCTGCCGCAGCGCCATTTCCGTTCTCTTGCGTTTGCCGATATCGGTGATGACCATGCGGCACTCGGTCGCGCCACCGGCCAGCAGTGCGGTGGAGGTGGCCAGCTGTGCCCAGAATACCGTTTGGTCCTCTTTGACCATGCGCAGTTCACACACCTCCTGTCCACAGGTGGGTAGATTCTGCTTACAGTACATGTAGTAGATGTCATGGTCTTCCTTATGGATGAACCGGGTGAGCGGCTGCCTGATCAACGCTTCCCGGGCCACTCCCAGCAAGGTCGCGGCAGTGAGATTGGCTTCCAGGATCAGCCCTCGTTCGGAGAGGGAGCAATACCCCACCGGTGCGAGATCATAGAGATTGAAGTAACGCGCCCGGGCTTCGTCCAATTCACCTCGGATCCGGCGCAATTCCACGTTTTGCGCTTCAAGCTCGATCTGGTACATGCTCAGTTCATGAAACCTCAGCCGGAGCTCTTCGGATACCGGGTCGTCAAGATATTCCAGCGACCGGTCCCTTCCCTCACCAGTCGTCCCCCCGGCCATCAGGCCAAGTTCGGTCGCTTGATCTATTCGGTTCTCTGTTCTGATCATTAGGGCCTCATCCGTATATTCTCGGAGCATTTTCATGCCATTATCCGACCGGTCTCGAGTTGGCGACGGTACTGTCCATCAATGCGGAGATGGGACATGACGATGTCCGGTAACGACAGCATCATGCCACCTCGCTCCTTTTGTTGGCGATTTCGATAAACAATCTCTGCCGACAGGCAGTCCCCATTATTCCACCTTGATCGTGGACCGTTTGGTCTTCTCCATTTTCTGGATCGTCAACTCCAGGATGCCGTTTTTGAAGGTAGCCTTGGCCTCATTCTCCTTGACCATTGCCGGGAGTTCCAAGGTGCGCCGGTAGGAACCGCGGCAGATTTCCTGGCGGTGATATTCGGCCTTTTCCTCCTTCTCTTCCTTGCTCATGCTGGCCTCAATCGTCAGGATGTTGTTGGCGATGGAGATGTTAATGTCTTTCTTGTCCACCCCCGGCAGCTCAGCCTTAACGAGAATATCTTCTTCCCGGTTGATCACATCGACACGTGGCGTTTTTCCCTCAAAGGGCGACATCGAATGGGCGATTAAACTTCCCGGCCAGCTTTGATGAAATTGGTGCCGCAAGCGCCGCGGCAGGTACTCATCGAAAAACCGGTCCATCTCTTTAAAAAAACCGAAATCGGATAAGAGATCGAACCGTTCGAAAGGAGAGGCCATATCTCGGCGAGGCATCTTTTGTACTTCCTGACTTTTTTCATCTTTCTTCTTGTCGTTCATCTTTGTTTCTCCGCGTTGAATTGTTTAATGAAAGAGCGGGCACATTGGCACCTTCGGCAATCGGGCCGCCTACAGCATGGGGATTGCTTCGCCAGGTTTGCAGTCACTGCGCCAACAGCAGTCGTATTGATCACAGAAGGGTTGGCCGGTTTTGAAGCAAGGTGTATTTCCCTCCTTCTCCTGGATGGATCGGACCAAATTCTTTTTGTCCATCGTTCCGGCGGTGATGCTCATCTTTTCTGCTATTGCTCTTATTTTGTTGATGTTCATAATCGCAACCTCCTTTGTCCCTATCAATTAACCGGCAACCGTTTCCGGGAATAAATCGTTCACAGTTTACATTTTCATCGAAAGCTGAGACGACTATGGACGAATTCAGAGGAAAATACAATGCACGGAGATTGTGGATAAAATGGATATCAAAAACATCTGTTCGGGGTTAAGGATCATCTTGTTCGAGGAACAGAATGAACTCAAGGCCGCAATACCATTGGCAGGCTGGGTGGGCGATAGAATATTACTTTATATTGCCATTCCGCTTTTTGTTGCTAAAATTAACTAGATAGTGTCATGTGGAGTGCCACGCGGCAGGTTCTGGTTCGAGTCCGAACCCGGCAAGGAGTCGGCGTGCTCTTTTACACCAGCAAAATGAAAGGCGACGAGCGTATGAACAACCATCAACTGGTCAAGCCTGTCAATATCCTGTTGGTGTCGCCGGGAATACGCGTACGCCGAGGCGCAACGCCCCGACCGATCTGATTCTGCCGGATCTCAACCTTCCCCAAAAAACGGCTGTTTTGCCGCCCAGGGAGGCAAAGAAGTGAATGATCGACTGAGAGTTCTGCTGGTAGAGGACAACCCGTGGGACGCAGACCTGATCGCGGAACTGCTGTCTGTGGACGGAACCGATGTATTTGAGGTTGATTGTGTCGACCGGCTCTCAAAGGCGCTTGCAGGTGTCAGCTCGAACCGGTTTGACATCGTCCTGCTGGATCTTGGACTGCCCGATAGCTACGGCCTGGATGCGCTTCGCGCCATGCGGCAGCATTCTGCCGGATTGCCCATAGTCGTCCTCACCGGAAACAACAACGAACAAACGGTGTTGACCGCCATCCGGGAAGGAGCCCAGGATTATCTCATCAAGGGACAGATCGACAAGAACCAGCTCATACGGTCAATTAAATATGCGGTTGAGCGCAAACAGGCTGAAAAGGCCCTCCAAGAGCTGAATAATACCCTGGATGAGCGGATTATCGAACGGACCGGGCAGCTTACCTCAGCCAATGAAAAGCTGCGGGAGACGCTCCACGAGTTGCACCTGCATCAAATCGAGCTGAGGATGCAGAACGAGGAACTGCTCCGGACGCAGGTGGAATTGGATGCCTCGCGGACACGATACTTTGACTTCTATAACCTGGCGCCTGTCGGCTTTTTAACCACCTCCGATAGCGGACTGATCCTGGAGGCCAATCTCCCCGCGGCGACCCTGCTGGGGGTGGCCAGGAACGAGCTGATCAAACAGCCTTTTTCCCGCTTTATCCTTAAGGCGGACCAGGATATCTATTATTTTCACCGCAATCAAAACTTTAAGACCGGTGAGCCCAAAGCATGCGAACTGCGGACAGTGAAACCGGACGGAACGGCATCTTGGGTGCATTTGGCGACCACCGCCTTGCAGCAAGCCGGTGGGGTAACTGAGTTCCGCATAGTGATCAGCGACATCACCGATCGCAAACGTAAGGAAAAATATCGGGAAATGAGCCGGGAAGTCCTGCAGATACTCAACGATCCCGAAAATTTATCGGATTCTATCCAGCGCATTCTCGAGGTATTGAAGCAGCGAACCAGGTTCGATGCCGTTGGCATCCGCCTGCAAGTTGGGGATGATTTCCCGTATTTTGCTCAAAAAGGATTTCCCCGGGAATTTCTTCTCACGGAAAATTCCCTGGCAGAGCGAACCGCGGATGGCGGGGTGTGCCGGGACAAAGACGGCAACGTCAGGTTGGAATGCACCTGCGGTCTGGTCCTTTCCGGCAAGACCGACCCGGCCAGTCCTCTCTTTACACCGGGGGGAAGCTTTTGGATAAACGACTCGGTGCCGCTTCTGGATATCCCGTCCAGCGAGGATCCCAGGCTTCATCCCCGCAACCAGTGCATCCACCTCGGCTATGCCTCCGTGGCGCTGGTGCCGATTCGGAACAAAGAAAAGATTGTTGGCCTGCTCCAGTTCAACGACCAGCGTACAGGATGTTTCACTGCCGACTCGATTGAAATTCTGGAAACGATTGCAGCATACATTGGCTCGGCGATGGTCCGCAAGCGGGCCGAGGCGGCGCTCAAGGAAAGCGAAGGTAAGTATCGAAGCCTGTTCGAGAACATGACCAACGGTTTTGCCCTCAATCAGATTGTCGTCGATTCAACAGGGAAGCCTGTCGATTTTATTTACCGGGAAGTGAACAGTGCCGTCGAAAAGCACACGGGATTGAAGGCCGCTGACATTTTGAATAAAAAGGTGACGGAAGTGCTGCCCGGCATCGAAAAAGACCCCGCCGACTGGATAGGAGTCTATGGCGAGGTGGCTCTTTCCGGCAAGGAAATCCGCTTCGAACAATATCTTGAAATACTCGGACGTTGGTTCAGAGTCATAGCGTACAGACCGATACAAAATTATTTCGCCACGGTGTTTGAAGACATCACGGAAAAGAGGCGAGCGGAAGAGATTCAGCGTAGCCTGGCAGCCATTGTCGCCAGCGCGGAAGATGCGATTATCAGTAATGACTTGCAGGGTATTATTCAGACCTGGAATGCTGGCGCGGAGAATATCTTCGGCTACCGGGCGGAAGAAGTGATAGGAAAAAGCATATGGCTTCTTGTCCCGCGCGGGCATGCAAATGGGGATACCGATGTTCTGCAACGGATGTCGCATGGCGAACAGATAGAGCATTACGAATCACCCCACATGCGGAAGGATGGAACGATCATCCCCGTTGCTGTCACCATCTCCGCTATTAAGGATGCAAATGGAAGGGTGATCGGCGCATCCAGGATCGCGCACGACCTCACCAGGCATAAACAGGCAGAACGACTAAAAATTCTCAACGAGGACCTGGAGCTACGGGTTGAACAACGGACCCGTGAACTCCAGGAGACACAGAAACAATATCTGCATGCGGAAAAGCTGTCGGCAATCGGCAAGCTGTCTGCCTCCATCGCCCATGAGTTCAACAACCCCCTGCAAGGTATCATGACCATCCTCAAAGGCCTGAAAAAAAGGGCGGTGCTGCAAGAAAGGGATAAGAAGATGTTGGACGCGGCCATCAGCGAAAGTGAACGGATCAAGAATTTGATCCTCAACTTGCAAGATTTTAACCGTCCTTCCTCGGGCAGGAAAGGGATGGTGGATGTGCATAAATCCCTCGACTCCGTCCTCCTGTTGAACAAGAGCGATTTCAATGGCCGGAGGATTGCCGTCGTGCTCGATTATGCGGAAGGATTGCCGCAGATCCTGGCGGTTCCCGACCAGATCAAACAGGTTTTTCTGAATTTGCTGATCAACGCGGCGGATGCCTGCCATCAACCCGGTTGTGTCATTACGATCAGCACCCGGCAGGAAAACGGTAATGTGGCGGTGGCATTCAAGGATACCGGCATCGGCATACAATCATCCGATCTGGAACGGATATTTCTGCCCTTCTACACGACCAAGCCCGAGGTCAAGGGAACGGGTTTGGGCCTGTCCGTCAGCTATGGCATCGTCAAGCACCACCAGGGGGAAATTCGGGTTAACAGCCGGCCGGGTGAAGGGGCGACCTTCACCGTCCTGCTGCCGATCAAGGGCGCCGATACCATTCCCGCAATCAATAGATAACCATGCAACGCTCTTTTATTGCCCAATTCGGCGGTTCCTCCGGGGAGATTGGAACCTGATGGAGAACACGACCATGCCCGAGTCGACCATTTTATTTGTCGATGATGAAGAGGTTATCCGTGAATCTTTCGCCCTGGAACTGCAAGAGGAAAATTTCGCGGTCGACGTCTTTGGCAGTGGTCGCGAGGCCATCGCCGCCTTGGAGAAGGGAAAGTATGATCTGGTGATCACCGATCTGATGATGTCCGGCATTGACGGGTTCGGTGTGCTTGAGGCTGCGAAAAGGATTGCGCCGCAAACCGGCGTCATCATCCTCACCGGCTATGGCGACATGCGTTCCGCCATTGACGCCCTGCGGCTCGGTGCGAACGATTTCGCCCTGAAACCCTGCGATACCGAAGAATTAGCATTCCGGATACGGCGCTGTCTTGCAAAGCGGAACCTGCTGCAAAAAATCTCCACCCAGACTCAGCGACTGGAAGAAGAAATTTCCCGCCGTCGTATGGTTGGGGAACAGCTGCGGGAGAGTGAAAATCGTTTTCGTCTGGCGTTGGATAGCTCGTCCGACGGTGTCTGGGAGCGCAATTTGCTCACTGGTGAGCTCTATTTAGGGGAAAACTGGCTTCATACCCTGGGTTATAAGGATCAAAGTGAGATCAGTGACGAGCAAGACTTTGAAAACCTGCTGCATTCCGATGACCGAGAAAAGGTATTGGCCCTGCGAGAGGCCCATATTCAAGGGAAAGCCCTTCGTTACGAGGCTGAGTACCGGATACGCAATAAAGCCGGCGAGTGGCGGTGGATGCTCTCCAGAGGGCGAGTTTACGACAGGGATGAACAGGGAAAAGCCCAACGGATGATCGGCACGCTTACCGACATCACCCGGCTGAAAGAAATGGAGGCCGAATTGCAGCACAGTTGGGTTGAGCTGGAACAACGAGTTCAGGAACGGACCTTTGAGCTATCCGAAACCAACGTCGCCTTGACGGTATTACTCAAAAAACGAGAAGCGGACAGGGAGATAATGGCCGAGCAGGTTCGCTCCGACACCGTAAGCCTGACTAAGGCCATCCTTGAACGGTTGAAGAACAGTGGGCTGACCACGCGACAGCAGATGCTGGTTGAAATTCTTGAGGCCAATCTTAATGAACTGACCTCGCCTTTTGCTAACAAATTTTCCCATACGCCGGTCCGGCTCACCCCTTCTGAATTACAGGTCGCCAATTTGGTCAAACTGGGGAAGCGGACCAGTGAAATTGCCGATATTATGCACAACTCTCCGGGAACGATCAGTAATTCCCGGAAAAAAATCAGGGAAAAACTTAAGTTAACCGACCGGAACACCAACCTCCAGGCGACTCTTTCGATCAACTCCTGACAAGTTGTCGAACCAACAATCGCCTCAACCGGGCATCTGTTGGGTATCTCCCCGTTTAATGGATGGTTTTGCTATCCAATCTCCCCCTTGTCTTGCCCTATTGTTTTTTTGGGTTCATCGAGTAATTATTTTGCATTAACGCATAGAAACAATACGTGGAAATCTACGGATAGAAGCCTCATTGATTAAAACGGCGTTATCCATAAGGCCACAATGAGGGTTGTTCGGTGAAATGAGGTGCGGCTGCCAACCTGGCGAGAGGCATTCAAGTGACTTTCCGTCTGGGACCCGCTTCCCGATTTGGAGAGCAGGCAGCGGAAATTCATGATCAAGAGAAGAGGTTTTATGGGGCGCAAGTCAATACTGCTTGTTGACGATGAACAAGTCATTCTGGATAGCCTTTTCAACGAATTAGCGAGTAATGATCTCGATGTAACGCTGGCCGCGGGCGGAGAAGAAGGGATAGCCAAGATTAATGAAGGTTCTTTCGACCTTGTGGTTGCCGACCTGGTGATGCCGGGACTCGATGGTTTCCAAGTCCTGAAGGCCGCCAAGCGAAGGAATATGCAAACCATCATACTGACCGGCCATGCGGATCTGCAAGCCTCTGTAGATGCGTTGCGGCTTGGTGCCGATGATTTTTTACTGAAACCCTGTGATGTCGATGAATTGCTGTATCGGATGTCCAACTGTTTCGTCAAACAGGACATGCTGCGAAAGATAGCTTTTTATGAAAAAATCCTACCGGTGTGTTGTTACTGCAAAAAAATACGAGATGATAAGCAAGGGGAACATGGCAAGGGCAACTGGTACAATCTGGAGGAATATCTCTATAAGGCGAAAGGGGTCAGTGTTTCGCACGGATGCTGTCCTGATTGTTTTGTTGAACATATACAAAACCTGCTTCCCCGGTAGGATCGGAATAAGAAAAAAATACCTTCTCCCCGCCGAATGGACCGCAAAAACTCAAGCAGAAGCATGTATGCCATTCATGCGGATGCCAGTCAGGCTGCAACGTTGTCAAATTCTGCTGGTTTAACAAACCAAAGTCTGGCGGAAATATCTACCGTCCGAACTTCCTAAGAAAGTTTGATTCCTGCCGATGCGCCTCTCTGCAGAATGCGAGTCTCCCGCTGAGACGACCCACAACGCTTAGCTGGATCCGGATGTCATGCTGCAATGTGGTTTGAATTTTTCCGCAATCCATCGTGATATCGCCTTGGGGAGACTATTCCATCTTTCCGGGTTGCCAGGTAAGCCCCCAATCCAATGATCGCGTGATCATTCCTCCGCCAGTGGCGACAAACAAGCCGATTCCATCTTCGCAGAGATTGTTGATCTCATAATCACTGTCCATGAGCTTCGAATCGACGATGGACCAAGTATCTCCTCGATTGGTAGAACGAATTATCTTGTTTCCAATTGCGGCAATGACAAGACCCCCATCGGAAAAAATTATTGGCGCTGTTTGGAGTCGGCGTTCAAGGGATCTGCCGAGATTCAATTCTGGCAGATACCCCTTGCGCCAGGTAGCACCATCATCGTCGGAAAGCAGGACTTTCCTGTACTCCGTGAACGCAACCATGCGTCCTTCCATGTCGCCCATGATACCGATAATCATGCCGCATCCATCGTCGACCGAGGATCTTTTCCATGTTTGTCCATTATCGGTCGACGTAATAATGTAGGTATTACCGTACTTGCGCTGGTCGGTGTTAAATGCAACCATTTTACCACTCGGGCTTCTAAACAGGTGCATATTGAACAGAAACGGATTGTACTTTTCATGGTCAATACCTTCATGCCATGTGGCACCGGCATCAGACGACCAATAAACCGTACCGATATAGGAGCCAAACGGATGAGGCGGCACTGAGTTGCCAAAAAACGCCAAGTTCCCCCGCTCGTCTGAGACAATTGGAGATACATAAGATCTCGGCATTTGCAGCGGTTGTCTCTCCCAGTGTTTACCCCAATCAGTCGACCGCAACACAAAGACACCATCCGACTCTCTCACGACGGCGACAAGGATTCCCGTCGTGTCGGCGAGTACTATATTCGGCACCAATTTTGAGCTGGATTCATAGAACTTCAACTTGCTGAGCGGCAATTTGGCCTCTGTGCCGCTCCAGGATCGCCCCCCATTCAATGATATCCACCAAAGCAGTTCCTTGCTGTCGTAGCCAGAGGCATAAAGTGCTGGAATTCCGTCCCGTGAGGGTAACCGTACCAACGAGAGCGCTACCCCGTTCGGCACCGGATCAAGAGGGGCTTTTCTCCAAACAGCTCCTCGATCGTCGGAATACAAGGCAACACCTTCAACACCTCCAAACCCTGGCTTCAAGATATTGCCTATCGCAACGAGACTGCTGGTCGCTGGGCAATAAAGATCGTGGATCTGTACTTTATGGTCCTTGAAAGGGAGTTGAGTTTCCGGCTCCCGTGATCTGTTGGCGCAACCAGCCAGGATTAATAACAAGAATAGAGCGCCACTCATGCGGAGCCAAAATCTATACGGCAATCGGAAACCCATAGGGTTAATCGTCTGAAAGGGTTCAATTACGCACATGCACCAGTACTCCTTTCCGCGTTTCAAATAGTGAAAAACCTGCAGGCAATGCGGTTGGCCCTTTTTTGTAAGTGTTTGGCGCAGACCCTTCTGTCGCCGAATAAGAAACCCGAGTCAGGACGGATGCCTCAGGGCAGATGACAGGACCTTGCCAGCCGCAGAGTGATGGTTTTATCTCCTGGATGGTTTTGTCTGTTGACAACCTGGAGTCTTCTAAGGGGTATGCCTTGGTTAAAACCCTTTTTTATTTAATCTGCACATAATACAGGAGAAGGAATACCCGTCTCAACCCAAGAATGCATAATCCGGAGACGCATGGTAACCCTTAACAGTGTGATAAACAGAATCGGAATCAGGGGGGCGGGCTTAAAAAAGTCCTCAAAAGCGGCAATCCCTCAGCCGTCCGTCCGGCTGACCCGACATGCGGCAGCCGTTCGAAACCGGTAGCGACAACACCTGCCGCGTCTATAAAACCATCACGGGCGCCGGTTGGCGATTCCGGAGCGTTGCCGTCGATTGCCAGGAAGAGTTCCGGATGATCAAACGGATCGCTTTCGTTCTTGACTCGTTGGTCGGTCATCGTCAGCAGAAAAGCCACCAGTTGGTCTTTACGGGTTTTGTCGACTAACCACCCTATGGGCGTGATATATTCATCAATATTGTCGACGTTGGTGAACCGGAAATCGCCGCCGCGGGTGTAATAGTCAACCACCTGGCGCAGGGTCGAAAATCCGCCGTTGTGCATATACGGCCCGGTCAATTCGATGTTCCTCAGGGGCGGCGTCTTGAAGGCTCCGTCAACCGCCAACCGGCCATCCTGCGGTGTTGTGTCGGTCGGATCCAAGCCTGGGGGGAACGGCGCAATGAAGGGGCTCAGGGCAGCCGGCACGGGCACAGTGGTCCCGACGAAAACAGGATCGGACTTCCACATGGTTAAAGCGCCAAATGAAAGGGGAATGGGGAAGGTGTTTGATCCTATTCGCGCCACGAAGGGCGAATCGCCGCCCCTGCCGATGTCTTCGCTTGTTGGCAGGGCCGCGGTTGCACCACCCGGCCTGATGCCGGTGTTATGGAAGGGGGTGTCGCGAAATGCCGCGCCTGAGAAAAAGAACAGCAGCTCGCTGGTCGCTAGTGGGTTCTTGTTCAGGGATTGAACAACCCCGGTTGTCGGATTTCTGCCCTGGACGAGAAATACCGAGGCATCGGTCGTCTCGGGCCCGCTGTGGCAGAGTGAGCAGGCGCCAATGCCGTTATAGATGTTCATGCCGAGTTTTTCCTCAGACGTCAGGGTGTCATTGCCTTCCAGGAAGCGATCCAGCCGGGAGTCGTCGGCGATAAGGGTTGACTCATACAGTTGCACAGCCAGACCGAAGAAAAGCGAAAAATTGGCCTCCATCTGCGAAAACTGGGTGGTGTCAGCCAGGACTGCCGGGCCGGCTACGGGTACGGTGCTCAAGGTTGAACCAGGGTCCGCCGGATTGATAAGCTCAAGGTGCTGCTGAGTGGCGTTCCAGAATTTGGGCTGGAAGGCCTTCCTGATCAGGGCGCTGTACGTAAATTCGGGTTGCAGCCCGGTTGTGGGATCGGCGAGGGGGCCAAGCACGCTATCGGTCGGATCGACTTTCTGTTGGTTCAAAGGCTTCAGGCTGAGCATCTTCTTGCCGAGTTTATGCCAGGTGCGCCCTCGCCAGGACATCTCAACATCGTTCACGGGAGGACCGACTGCCTGGGATGCCAGGGAGGACTGCCTGAGACGCACAACCTTTGTCGTCAATCCGCCGTCGACAGTATTGACAAAGGCATGCTTCGCCGGGTCGGCGGGACCATAGGGATTGTTGCCGTTAAAGATATTGTTGGCGCGTCCGTCCCAGAAATTGGCGAAGTTAAAGACAGCATTGATAACGGAGGGGGTGTTCCGGGCGGTCACCTGGCGCAGGTTCTTGAATACCGGGTCGACGACCGGCGTGCCCAGGTCGACGGGGCTGCCGCGCCTGATATCGACAAAATCCCTCCGGGCAAGACCCTGCGAACCCATGACATCATTGGTGTCGCTTCTGACGTTACCAGCGTTGCGGCCAGGCTCGCCCGACTTATTAATATTGACCAAATCGTGGAAAGGAAAATTCGCGCCGGCAATGTTTTTGTTAGGCCTGAAACCCGAATGCTTGGCAGTCACAGGCAGATTCAGCTTGTTGTTGCCGAAAGAGTTGTCCCCGCCGTTCTGGCCCGGATTGAGCTGGTTCTTGGTGCGCCTGTCCGCCCCTGCATGGAAATGACAGCTGGCGCAGGCCTGGACGCCGTCGCTGCCCACCTGCATATCCCAGAACAGGGCCTTCCCCAACTGGATGGCCGCGGTTCTGTCCCTCACATAATTGGCAAGATTGGGCGGCTCGGGTACCGGTATTGTCTTCAGGGATGCCAATTCCGCCGCTGAGGACGTGTCTGGTGTGAAAGCCGGTACAACGAGGGGGGGGATCAAAAACGCGGTTATCGACATATGAATAGCGATCTTCCTGCATCTCCGGCAAGATTGCGTGTAAAAAGATTGTTCCATTGTGCCCCCCTCTTTCCTCGACAGGATTTTGAAAATTCTGTCGTAAAGCTATCAGCTGCAAAAAAAATTACAATAAAGTGACATTGCAGAGAAAACGGATATGCATTATGTCAGATCGCAACTTCTTGCACCCTTCTGTTTGGAACGGTCAGTGAAGAATCCGGATCGTGGGAAAAAACGTATTGAAAGATGAGATTACCGATTTTTGTCGGATACGCGGCAAACGATGAGATAGGAACTTTGCAAAAAAAATGGGAAAACATTCTTTGCCTTTTGCCATGAATTCCCTTTTAATTAAAAAGCAGGATGCAATTAACATGTGCTTTTAATTAACACTTATTACCCAGGAGTATATTATGCAGAAAAAAAGGAGAGTTATTGCTGTATTAGCTGCGGCTGTCACTTTGTTTTCACTTTCTTCAACCGCGTTGGCTGATGACACCTTTTTGTCAGTGAAGCCGCTCATTGCGGATGTTACCGCCATCTCAGATAAATCCGAGGTTATCATACCGCATTTTATACGAAAAGATGTCAATACGGATGGTATTGCCGAGAGCATGTCTATTCGATACGATATCTTCGCTAACAATTCATTGACCAAGCTGTATTCAACAACAGCAAAATTCGGGAATTTTCCCGCTGTTCCCTGCACCACGCCGTTGTGGGCGGAAACCTATCACGAGCCGACTTTTGTACGTTCAGGCAATTGGGTCGCCACGGGAAATATGATGGTTACTGAGTGCCAATCCCAACAAGAAGGGAATCGGGAAGCTCAAAATGCCTTTATTTATGTGGCTAATGTCGGTCAAGCAGGGGGAGCGGCCTGGATCCTGTCGATTCCAAATGCTTTATTGAAATCCCTCGAGCTTGTTGATTACAACGGCGATGGCATAAATGAACTGGTGGCCATGATGATTGTAGAAGCGGATGGGGTGATGAAATCCCGTATTCTAGCAAAGAATATTCAAACAGGAGTCACTGTGGCGGACAAAACATATGTTATTCTTCAATGATTTTTTTATGGCACGGGGTTCTCGTTTTTAGCCCTTTTTACTGGCCTTGTCTGGTAACTTGTCGATATGATAATCAAAGGTTGCTGAGGCGATGGACCCCTTCGTCCCCGGATATCTTCTATCCGCAAAAATAATGATTCTCCGGCGGGGATATCCATGGCCCGCTGAGCAGGTTTTTTTTCCCCTCGTTCCTACGCTCCGCGTAGGAACGTGTATTCTCCGCTCCGCGGCAAAGGGGCGAAGCTCTAACCCCGAATCTCCTCCTTGAAACCGGCAAGCCCATCCGCAGCGGTAAAGACACCAAAAAGGCGCCCGGATACCACCCATTACCCCTCAGTCAGCCTTGCGTCCATTGGTTGCCTATCTTCGACCGCACTGTCCGCGTCCAGTGTTTCCCGTACCTTGGCGGCCAGGTCTTTGAGGGAAAAAGGTTTTTGGATGAAGTGCACGCCTTGGTCGAGGACGCCGTGGTGGGCGATGACGTTGGCGGTGTACCCGGACATGAAGAGAAGGCTGAGATTGGGTCGGAGAGCGACCAGGTTTCTGGCCAGGTCGCGGCCGTTCATCCCGGGCATGACTACGTCGGTCATCAGCAGGCGGATTTCACCGGCATGCTTTCGGGCCAGGAGGATGGCCTCGTTCGGCGCGGTGGCGGTCAGGACGGTGTACCCCAGGTATTCGAGCATCCCGGTGGTCATTTCCAGGATCATGGGCTCGTCTTCCACCAGCAGAATGGTCTCGGAGCCGGGCGCGGCCGGTTCTTCATCATTCGTTTTTGCGCTCCACTCCGCCCCGGCCTCGTCGCGGGGCAGGTAAATCTTGAAGCTCGTTCCCTGGCCCGGCTCGCTGTAGACATTGATAAAACCGTTGTTCTGCTTGACGATACCGTACACCGTGGCCAGCCCCAGTCCGGTCCCCTTGCCCGTTTCCTTGGTGGTGAAAAAGGGCTCGAACAGGTGCGAGACCGTTTCGGGATCCATGCCGTAGCCGCTGTCGCTCACCGTGAGCTGCGCATACGCACCGGGGACGAAGCCCGCGTGTGCGGCGCAGTAGGCTCCGTCACAGGCGACGGCGCTGGTCTCGATGGTGACTTTGCCCGTATCGCCGCTGGCATCCCGGGCGTTGACGCACAGATTCACCAGGATCTGATCCAGTTGCGAGGGGTCCATTTTGATTGACCCCAGATTGCCGCCCGGCAGCCAGACCAGGTCTATGTCTTCGCCGATCAGTCGCCGCAGCATTTTCAGCATCCCCTCGACGGTCTCGTTGAGGTCGAATACCTTGGGGGACACAGTCTGCCTGCGGGCAAAGGCCAGGAGCTGCCGGGTGAGGTCAGCGGAACGCTGAGCAGCCTCGCGGATATTCTGCAGGCGAGCGAAAAGCGGCTGCGCCGGGTCCAGCGAATCCATGACCAACTCCGTCTGGCCGAGAATCACGCTCAGCATGTTGTTGAAATCATGGGCGACCCCACCCGCCAGCCGTCCTATGGACTCCATTTTCTGGGCCTGGAGGAGTTGGTCTTCGAGGGTCTTGCGATCGCTGATATCAAGATTGACCACAATGGCCCCGTCAACCTTGCCGTATTCATCCAACACCGGCGCCGTATAGTTGAGGATGGTCTTTCTCCTGCCGTCAAAGGCTTCGATTTCCAGAAGCTCATCGACAATGGTGACCCCGCTGCGGATCGTTTTCGCCAGCGCCCAGTCCTCCGCCCGGACCGGTTCGCGTGAGGGCAGGCTCCAGGCCTTGAAATTGCCGAGTTCGGAGATCGGCGCATTGGGATCGGCGGCCCATATCTTCATGCCCATGGGGTTGCCGCGGAGCAAGGTACCCTCCTTGTCGGCGAACCACAAGCCGATGGGCAGGATCTCCAATATCTTCTGCAGCTGATTTTCCCGTCTGCGCAGCTCTTCCTCCGCCCGCTTGCGCTCGGTGAGGTCAATGGTGTAGCCGGCCAGGAAATTTGTCCCTTCGAGCAGAATCGGGAATTTTATGGTCGTATAGCTGCGGCCGTTGAAGTCCTCGTCCAGGTGAAGAATCTCCCCCCGGGAGACGACCAGCCAGTCGTCGGCCGCCATTTTGGCCGCGAATTCAACCGGGAAAAGTTCCTGCATGGTCTTGCCGGCCATTGCGGATCCCGGAATGCCGATCATGTCCTGATAATTTTCACTGGCTTTCAAGACGCGGCTTTCGTCGGGAGTCACCTCCTTGATAAAGGCGTAAATGGGCGAGTGTTTAATGAACAGGGAAAGCAGTTCGTTGCTCGTTCGCAGCGCCTCCTCGGCCCGCTCGCGTTCCGTTATGTCAATATCGATACAGAACAGTTCAGGCGGACCTTTGGTCTTTTTAACGATGGCAAGGCTTGAAAAAACCCTGACCCGTGAGCCATCCTTATGCTTGAGAGACAGCTCGGTGGCGGGAACAGGCTCTTCGGTCTCGGCCATGTGCCGCAGGACTTTGGCGAAATCATCGCGCATTGCATCGGGAATGATCAGGTCGAGCAGGTTCCGGCCGATTGCCTCCTGCGCGGTATAACCGTACAGTTCCTCGGAGGCTCGATTCCAATACTGGGTGGTGCCATCCATGCCATAGCCCTGAACGGCCACGGAGGGAATATTTTCAAGCAGATTGCGGAAGCGTGCTTCGCTTTCCTGCAGGGCCGCTTCCGTCCGTCTGTGTTCAAGCAGTTCGTTGCGGAGGGCGATGGTCCGGAGGGCCACCTGCTTTTTCAGCGTCCATGACCACAGGAAGCCGCCTATAGCCAGGGCGAGCAGCGGCAGGATAATCCAGATCAAATAATTGAATACTTTTACAAAAGGAAGCGGTTGCTCTTCGTAGACACCGAACCATTTTTTGTAAATTTCATCATAGGTTCCGGCTTCCTTGATAATGCTCAGCCCTTCATTGAGCTTGGCCAGCAGCGAGCTGTCGCCTTCAGTGACGGCCAGGCAGTATTTTCTTTGAATGATGGGAGGCCCGACCGCTTTGATGTTTGCAAGAGAAAGGGTGCCGATCAACCGCGTGCCCTGAAGTCGTGAAACAATGGCGCAGTCGCCCTCGCCCTTTGCCAGGGATTTGAGCACCTCCGCCCAATCTTTTTTGGCGATGATGTTCGGGCTGAGTTGATTTTCGATGAGATATTCGTGAGCGAGATCGCCCGCCTGCACCAGGATTTTTTTATTTTTCACATCAACGAGAGATTGGATCGAAGATCCCTCTCTGACGAAGACCGCACAGGAAGCGATAAAGTGAGGAATGGAAAAATCGAATTTCTCATCCCTTGCCCGGGTTTCAAACATTCCGATCAGGGCATCGATTTCCCCCTTTTCCAGCTGGGCCATCACTTCTTGCCAGGGACCCAGGTCTATTTTGATCTTGAGCCCCATGGCCTTGGCCACGGCATTGATGATATCAACGTTAAACCCTTCGGGCTGGCCCTGGTCATTGCTGTACTCATAGGGCGGATAGTTATGATCCCCCCGGACATGCAAGGTTCGGGAGGCTGCAACGCTCTCCGGCGGTTGGGCGAGTTGCAGGGAAAGGGGCGGGTTGTTTCCCTCTGTGTTTGATGCCTGCACCAGGGGGCTGAAAAAAAACAGGAGCGGAAAGATGGCCGCGGGCAGCCATCTGTGCAGTATATCCCGGTTGATCTTCATCGATCTCTCAAGAGGAAAAATGGAAAAAGGTAACAATGTGGTGACGGCTTGAATTCCGGGCTTCATCATCCCCCCGCGTTCGCCACGGGAATGACATGGAGCAGGATGGCGAAATAATGGAAGATGCTGCCCGCCAGCACAAAGCAATGCCAGACGGCATGGTGAAAGGGTAATCGCTCCCACTTATAGAAAACAATCCCGCCGGTATAGGCGATGCCGCCGGCGAGCAGCAGCCGTAAGCCGTCGCTGCCGACATTGGCCATCATCGGCTTGACCGCGGCCACCACGGCCCAGCCCATGATCACATAGAGGGCGATCAGGGCGGCGCGGAACCGCCGGAGCCGTGTCGTTTCGATGACGATTCCCACCGTGGCCAATCCCCAGACAACCCCAAAGAGCGTCCAGCCCCAGGGACCGCGCAGGCTGATCAGGGTAATCGGCGTATAGGTGCCGGCGATGAGCACCAGAATGGCGGAGTGGTCGAGAATCCGGAGAAGGGATTTGGTCTCCGGGTTTTGGATGGCGTGATACAGGGTCGAGACCGAATAGAGCAGGACAAGGGCCGCACCGAAGATCGAGCAGCTGACGATATGCCAGGCATTGCCGTAGAGGGCGGCAAAAACGATCAGGACGACGCATCCGCCGATGGCCAGGACGATGCCCAGGCCGTGGGTGATGCTGTTGGCGATTTCCTCGTTCTTGCTGTAGCGGCTGGGAGAAGTGGCTGGTGTCATGGGAAGGTGCGGATTCTCCGGGAAAAAGGGGAACTGCAGGCCGGTGGCCGGGCCGGGAATGCGAAACGGCTCATTGTCTTCCGTCTCCCCGCCCGTTCATCAAGAGCAGGATGACGGTGATGTTGTCGTGCCCACCGGCCTCGTTGGCCGCCTGGACAAGTTGCTCCGCCGCCCGGCCGACATCGTCCTTCCTGTCCTGGATAATCTCCGCGATCCCCGCATCCGGCAGCATAGCGGTCAGGCCATCGGTACAGAGCAGGAGGATATCTCCCGGAAGGACCATTTTCTGCTGCACCGAGGGCCGCACCGTTGCCTCGGCGCCGAGAGCGCGGGTGATCACATGGCGTTGGGGCGAATGTTCGGCCTGGCTGGCGGTCAGCGCCCCTTGTTTATACAGTTCGTTGACCAGGGAATGATCGCTGGTCAGCCTGGAGAGCACGCCATCGCGCCAATGATAGACCCGGCTGTCGCCGACATGGGCAATGGCGGCCGCCTCCCCGCCCAACCGCACCATGGCCAGGGTTGTCGCCATATTCCGGGCCAGGGCGATTTTTTGCTCATAGATCCGGGTGTTGACAAGGGCGATAATATTCTCCAGCGGAGGGGTTTTGCCGGTGCCGAAGCGGGGGAGGCGGAGCTTGCCGCTCCAGAAAGCAGGCGGGGCGGCAGAGAGTTCTTTCAGGTTCCGGAGAGCGGTCTTGCTGGCGATATCGCCGGCATCGAGCCCGCCCAGCCCATCGGCCACCGCAAAGACTCCGGCATCGGCCAGCAGCAACAGGTCATCTTCATTGCACCGACGCACCCGACCGGGATCCGAGATCCCCGCATACTCCACCCGGTAGCCGCGATGGCGGCAGTTTCCTTGCATGAGGCCCACCTGTCAGCCGTTGCTCCGGGAAAGAGGGCGGGGACGCCGGAAGAAGCGGTCAGCTTTCACCATACCGTAAAAGACCGCTGCGAGCTCCGGGTCTGGCCCTGGGCGCTGAGTTCCTGAACAAGGGTGTATTTGCCGGGGCTCGCCGAGTCGGGCACCGCAAAGGTAAAGGTGTTTTCCCAGGTGCCGTTCTCCTTGGAGCTTGCGTCGTCCTTGAGAACCGTCAGCACCTTGCCGTCACGCAAAAGTCGGCTTTTTTCCGTAACCTTCAGCCCGTCGGCGGGGGCCCCCATGATCACATAGCGCAGGGTCAGTTTGACCTGCTCGCCTTTTTTCACCTTGGTCGGTGTGAGGGTGGCCTTTTGAATTTTGAAGACAAACCCGTTTTGCGGCTGGTAGTTGATCTGTCTCCGGGTCGGCTGCTCACCGGTGATTTTTCGGGTTGTCCGGTTGATGGAGTTGCCGAGGTCCTGGAAAAATTGGTCCACCTGCCGCAGCGGTTCCCTGAACGCGGGAGGGGTGGCGCAGCCGGTCAAAAGCAAGGCGACGGAAAGAAGCAGGATGGGGATCGGTCTGATGGGGTTCAATGCGGGGGCCGGTTCACTGAATTTTTCGGGAGTGGTCTTCTATAACCTGCCACTTCTGCTCAGCGGCGGTGCCGGCGGGCTTGCGGTTCGCGGAGGTCATTGATTCGGTCTTCTTTTGCTGCCGCTCTTTTTCCACGGCCTGCAGGGCGGAGAGGTTCTTT
>Ga0074197_1000851_pt1 | contig 31887 bp, 38 predicted proteins | sample EPASupsiteSAE305_FD_64526 | JGI IMG/M metagenome (GOLD analysis project Ga0074197, IMG submission 64526) | Bioremediated contaminated groundwater microbial communities from EPA Superfund site, New Mexico - SAE3-05 reassembly with SPADES | ecosystem: Environmental > Aquatic > Deep subsurface >...
CGTCTGTTTCTGGAGGTACTTCGCTTTGACCGGACCGGCCTGCACGGTCGTCTGCCGATTATCTCGCTGCGTGCTGTGGATAATGAATTTTATGGCTATCAGGACAACTGGGTGAATGCCGCCAATCGGATGGAAAAGGATGGCAGGCTCTCAGCACAGGATGCCTCAGCGTTGCGCTGGTTATCGGTCTTTAGCAGCCTGATTGCCAATAATGATCAACATTTTGGCAATGTTTCCCTGATTATGGCAGACGGTAGCAAGCGGTTCTCCCTTGCACCGGCCTATGATCTATTGCCGATGCTGTACCGCCCCATGGATGGCGCAGCACCAGTCCGTAATTTTACGCCGCCTGCTGCGGTGCCCGGCGCTCATCAGGAATGGGTTGCGGCGTTTGAGTGCGCCTGCCAGTTCTGGGATCGCGTACGTGTTGATACGCGCATCTCTGAACCGTTCCGCCGGATCTGCGCTGAAAACCTGGCAACGCTGGAGCGCCAGAAGACTGCGCCACGCCTGCTGTAACAGGCTGATTTAGCAATGGAGTGGTAATATGAACACAATAGGATGATCGAAGGCTGTGCCCCTAGCAAGCTGTTTTAACTGGACAAGCATCCGCCAGTTGCGCTACAGATAGCCAACCATTACCTTACAGAGGAAAGCCCATGCCCAACCGGCCTTCCATACAGCGTATATGCTGACACCCAAACCCGCCCAAAAGGCGGGTTTTTCGTTTTTTCAAGGTGTAAAGAAATTTTACAGTTTTTTGTGACATATCGATATTACTGCTGTTTCAAGCCATAAATTTTTGCAGCAGGAGCTGGAGTCAGGTCACAGATATACCAATGCCAGCCTTCAGGCTGCACGATGAGATGAAGAAACGGTATGCCCAGACAGAAGACAAGCCCATTTGAAGAGTTTGTACTGGTGACCAGCAGGCTCCCCTGGTGGGTCGGTATCGTATTGGCGTTGGTTTCCTATGCCGTGCTGCACCAGATTGCCGGCCGTCCGCTTACATCAGCCACAGTGGGTGAGATGGTGGTAAAAGGCATGCTGGCATCCCTTGCCATGCTTGGTCAATACATCCTGCCTTTTGGCTTTGGACTGGCCGCGCTCATTTCAGGCATAAACGCACTGCGCCAAAAAAGGCTCTATGAGAAAGCGGCAGCAGCAGCTGATGCAACTGCGCTCAATCAGATGAGCTGGGGCGTTTTTGAGCGATTGGTTGCCGAACACTTCCAGCGTGCCGGTTTTCAGGTGAGCCGGGCAGGCGGCAATGGCCCTGACGGCGGCATCGACCTTGTAGTACGCAAAAACAGCGAAAAGCATCTGGTGCAGTGCAAACAGTGGAAGGCCTACAAGGTTGGGGTCCAGCCGGTGCGTGAGTTTTACGGTGTCATGGCTGCAAATGGCGCGACCGGCGGCTACTTTGTGACCTCTGGCGTGTATACCGATGAGGCAAAAAAGTTTGCTCAAGGACTTAACCTTGAGTTGATTGACGGTCCTCGACTGAAGAGCGTGATTGACAGGGTACGCCTGTCGCCTGCGCCTTTGGTCAGCCAACAAGAGACAAAAGCTTTGGCCCCTGCCTGTCCCAAGTGTGGCGGGCAGATGAAGAAGCGGCTTGCACGCCAAGGCAGCAATGCAGGTAAGGAGTTCTGGGGGTGTGCCGTATTTCCAAAGTGTAACGGTATTCGGTCATTGGAAGAGTGCGCGAGTCAGAATAGGTACTAGCATCCTCGCAGGCGGCAGTTACAGCCGAGAGCGCAGGAGCCGCCCGTTATACGGGGCAGAACTGGCCCTGGTCAGTACCAGAGGGATAACGGGGACAGGCTAATAACGATTTAGAATTTTAATGGAGAACTCATGTCACTTATCAGACTTGAAGACCCAAACGCCCCTATTTCGGTTCATTTCAAAATGGACGGGCCTGCATTCACTGACGGCATTCCACTTCATATACTTACGTCCGGCCTATCTGATTTCCAGGCATTACTAGACAAAACATACCTTGGACTAACCCAAAGAAAACGTTTATCACGTGACGAAAGGGCTCGTTATTACATCCTTTCCCAAAACATAAGACATGGCTCTGTGGAAACAGACTTAGGTATTATTTTAACTGGCATCCAAACAGCTTTCCCATTTTTTAGCGAACTTGGTCCAACAGGCATCTGGGAGTATGTCAAAGAAACGTATGATTTTCTTGAGCTAGTTTTTTCTTCAATGCAGGCTGGAAATCAACCTACATATTCTTGGTCAGGCGACAACTCACAATTTCAAGTTAACACCGGAACTCAGACAAACACATATAACGCGCCAGTCTTCAATATCGGTCAAATGAGTGTTAATAACTATCAATCGCTCAGCAAACCTATTGAAGACAAAACAGTGGACTACGTTGCTTTTGGAGACAGTAATATTGGATCAATAAAGCTTGACGCCACTACAGCAAAAATCTTTTCTCTACCGTCCCAAGTAGAAACAATACCTCTCCGCCTTAAGTGTGAAATTTTTGACTTCAACAAATTTGACAACACCGGCAAGCTATACGTTTATCCAGGAGAACTTGCAAAAGAAGGCGACTATAGGTTCAAAGTTATTGGCAATCAAGATACTGTCCAATTTATAGAGGCAATGTTACGCAAGCAAGTCCATGTAAATTGCCTCAGAGAAATCGCTCCAAACCCTTTTTCACCTGAAAAGGTTGTGTGTTTTCAGGTGATGAGCATTGAGGTTTGACGCCTAACTCAACTTTAAAATATGGGACAGCTGCTTTATTGAGCCACAACTTTAAACCGGCCTATCACCTTCTTGTACATGCATGAAAATTCTTAGCCGCCTTGAAAAGGCTTAGAACTGCTCAACAATTGGCAGAAGCAGATTTTTTCGCTATGGCGCCGGTGAATCTCTATTGGAGCTACACAGATGCAATTCAAATTTATACCAGCATTGTTCGTATTCTTAGGTTCCTATTTCCCCTTGGCACTCATTTTGGCGCTTCAAGACATTAGCCAGTCTACATGGGACGCAGGGTTTTGTACTAGCTGGAAATCGTGCCAACTCCCAATTTTTAATCATACTTGGCTATCCCTGTCGTGCGTAGCTTTGACGGGGTTGTGCCTCGCGTTCACGTTCCAGATATTTACAAAGCTACGATACAAGTACCAAGTAAAAGTAATGGAGGCCAAATCAATCCCCAGCGAATTAATAAGCTACAGCTTTCCCTATATTGTTTCTTTTATGGGGGTAGATTACGGATCGATGGGTAAATCTGCAGGGCTTGCAGCATTTTTGATATGGCTGTTCCTGATTACTTTTAAGGCTGGCCAGATCATTATGAATCCCATCTTGCTTATCTTCGGATGGAGCCTTTACGAGACTAAAGTGCAGGTAAATGGGCATCCGCGCATGGCCAGAGTACTAAGCAAATCAAGACTAATTCCCGGCGACTACTATTGCGAAGAAGTTCAGGGCAACTACATAACGAAGGGGATATCACAGGATGACTGACTTTGCCAATTGGAGAGGCTTTAATTATCAACAGGCCACAGTACAGCTTTGGGTATTTAAGAAGAGTACAACGGATGCAAGATTTCGAGCTTGGCATGTGAGAACAGATGCAGAGATCGAAACTTTGTTCAGAGATGCTATTCTTAACAGTGTTGAGAACACTACTGAGGAGGTTAGCTATAGTCCAATTTCCCAGAACAACGAAAGTAGTTGCCTGACTCATCCTTTGGACGAAAGTGAGGGGCTTATTGCTCTACTTAGTCTGGTTGATGCGCCTGAGGCGGAAAATACCGACGCACAGCTTAAACATCTAAAAGGTGCTGCAGGTTATCTTGTAAAGTTTCAGCACAATGAACAAACCGTCTATGCCGTTCGTAGAACAGCACCTAGTTGGCGTCCTAAGGTCAGGAGTTCCCTAATCAACGCAGTTTTTCATAACGGAGAGCTTTCAGTCACACCAGAGGAAACATTCTCGTTCGACGCCTTCTTTGATTTTTACTGCATAAATGAAACGGTTTTCGTTAAGTCAAAACGTGCGTACGAGAGCGCGATGTCGGAAAAAAGGACCTATGAAAAAAACTTCGAAGAGTTAACGGTAGACCCAGCCTTTACTGACATATTTGCTGATGTCCAACCACTTAAGGAATACGTAGGAACCAGCGCGATACAGTTGCGCAGAATAACGGTGATTCAGAGCAAGGCTCTGTATCTGCGCCCAGACTTTCCCCAGAGGGTTCAATACGTTAATAATACTAGAAATTTTGGACTCAATTTTGATTCAAGCGGAAAGTTAATTGTTTGTGCCAATACCGCAAAAACAATAATGCAAATATTACTTGATCATCGTTTATTAAGCGAGATAACTGAAACAATCTATGACGTTCCAGATGCTGAGGCTGTCTAGAGCCGAAACAAAAGTGAATAGGGTAATAGGGTAAAAGGGGGGGCAGGCTAGAATGGCGCTAGATTAAGCGCCATTCGGGAGAAGCTGCTTTTCGTCCTCCCCTATTCATAAAACAGCCTGTCCAGCTTGATTTTGCCGCTACCACCTCACACCTGTAAAGGCAGCCCATGGACAACACCCCCATCTACCACGACAGCCTGGTGACCATAACCGCAGACGAAATTGTCTTTGCACAGTACTACTTTCCGCTGCATACTCCCAAGACCGTCCGCCTGACGGATATTGCCGCCATTACGGTCTGCAAGCCGACGATCTGGAACGGCAAGTGGCGCCTGCACGGCACCGGCAATATCAAGACCTGGTTTCCGGCAGATTACAACCGGCCCAGGCGCGACAGGATCTTTATGGCCGACCTGAAGAGCCAGTGGGTCAAGATCGGCTTTACCGTGGAAGACGGCCCTCTGGTGGAGGCGATCTTCCGGCAGCACGGGCTGATCAAGGAATAAGAACTAAACCAGGCAGCGCAGCCTGAAGAAATGAGTGTGCCATGGATCGGGCAGAACCAGTGAAACCGGACCAGCAAGAACAGTGGGACAGACAGTTTAGCCGGTCTGACGCATTTTTCGGTGAGCAGCCAAGTGAGTTCGCCAGGGTCTCGCTTGCGCTGTTCCGGCAAAACGGCGTGCGCTCGCTGCTGGAGGTTGGGTGCGGCCAGGGCCGCGATACGGTTCTGTTTGCCGGGCAGGCACTGGCGGTGACCGCCCTTGATTATTCAGAAGCTGCTGTTGCGGGAGTTCGGAAAAAGGCAGCAGCTGCAGGCCTGCTTGCCCAGCTACACGCCTGCAGCCACGACGTGCGGGAGGCCCTTCCGTTTGCCGACGGACTGTTCGACGCATGTTATTCCCACATGCTGCTGTGCATGGAGCTTTCCAGCGCTGAGATCGCCTTTGTCCTGCGCGAGATGCATCGCGTTCTCAAACCGGGCGGATTGGCCCTGTATTCGGTCCGCAGCAACTTTGACAGGCATTACCGGGCAGGCACCCATTGGGGTGAAGATATCTACGAAATCGGTGGTTTTGCGGTCCAGTTCTTTACGGCTGAAAAGATCCGCCGGTTGTCCCGGGGCTATGAGCTTCTGCAGGTTAACCGCATGGAGGAGGGCAGTCTGCCCCGCGATCTGTTTTGCGTTACCATGAAAAAAGGGGCTGCCCCGCAGACCTGGGATCTGCCCCCCTGCGACGAGGATACGAGCTGCGACCCGCTGGAGAGGTGCAAGGGCGCCCCGGAACCGCCTCCGGGGAGGACCTGAGGCGTGTAACCACGGGCTTCAGGTGAAGCCGCAGCGCCGTGTTGATTTTGGACAGATCCGGCAACGAGTCTGCCGGAGATGCAGACTGCTGACCTGGCAAGTAACGGGGCTGTCGATATTCAGGCAAACTTCAGTCCCACCACCCCGGCGATGATCAGACCGGCCGAGGCGATCCGGAGCATGCTGACGGCGTCGCCAAAGGCCACGATCCCCACCGCAAAGGTACCCACCGCTCCGATGCCGGTCCAGACCGCATAGGCCGTTCCCATCGGTATGACCCGTTGCGCCTGTAACAGGAACGAACCGCTGAGTATGATGCAGAGTACGGCAAAGCCGAGCCAGAGCGGTCGTGGTCCGTTTTCCGTCCAGCCGAGTTTGAGGCCGATCGGCCAGCCGATTTCAAGCAGTCCGGCAAGAATAAGATAGGTCCAGGCCATAGTATCCTCCGTGATGTCGTGCCTGCACGAGGCAGCGTAATTTTATCTATTTAGGGAACAACTGCGATAATTGCAAGCATGTATGATTTCATAAACCAAGACACCCCAGTTACTGCATCAGTTCTCTCTCCCCCTTTCCAGCTGACTGATTTGACATCGCTCCGCACTCTGTTAGAAGTATATAATCCAATCTGCAGCATCAATCCCACAACGCAGCGCTGGAAAAGGAGGATAGCCATGGCATCTGTCCGGTTAAAGCTGTTGGCACTGTTGAGCATCACCACCTGTCTGGTTGCAGCGGTGGGCCAGGCTGCCGAGGCACCGGGGTTTTCAAAGCTCCGCTACGAATGCGAGAAGAAGGCGGCTGAGTACACCTACAACCTTGATAAGGCCGGCGATCAGGAGATCTTTGCCCGGCACCTCCAGGAGTGCCTGGAGGCTGCCCAGGCCGCTCCCCGGCCGCTGCAGGCCGCGGTTGCCCTGCCACAGGCAGAAAGTTGCGTTCCGCTGAATTTTGTCAATAACTCGGGGGAGGATATCTTTCTGGGGGTCTGGCTGGGCAAGGCCAACAGGGGCCAGGCTCCCGACAAGAGCAGCTTTCCGGACTGGAAGCTTGAGGCGGGCAAGACCCGCAGCTGGTGCGCTCCATCCACCTTTAACGGCCGGTTTGTTGCCAGGACCGGCTGCGAGGGCAACAAGTGCGCCGTGGGAGACTGCTGCCAGGATTCCGGCGGCAACGGTTGCGGCGACAATACCTGCACCACCGGCAATCAGCCGGCCTCGATGGCAGAATTTACCCTGAACGACAAGGACGGCAAGAGCTGGTACAACGTCAGTTACGTGGATGGCTATAACTTCCCTATCCAGATCACCCTGACCACCACCGCCAGCAGCAGTTGCACCAAGACGGTCGGCTGCAGCGCACTGCCCGCCTGTCCCTGGACCGATCGCCCGGCCGGCGGCGTCTGCCTTGCCCCGTACAAGCTTTTTGAGGCCGACAACAAGGATTTCCTGAAAAAGCAGCAGTATTTTATTTTGGCAGCAAAATGCGCCAGCGACAGCACCTGCGGCTGCGGTAACCAGTGTAGCGACAAGGCGCCCTGCCCTGACAAAAACCCGGTCACCGGCATCGCTTCGGCCGGCTGCTCGCCGCTGGCCCTGAAGGCGGGCGACTACGGCAAATGGGGTGATAGCAAGGACAAGCAGGGCAAACCGGGCAAGCCGGTGGATAAGGCCGCCCAGAATCAGGTGGTCTGCATTGAGCAGGAGGACGGCTGCAAATTTGTGTGGGATGCGGCATCAAAACGCTATCCCGACACCATCAAGAACAGCGGCTGCAGTGGCGCCTATACCTGGCAGTATGATGACGCGGGCAGCCTGGGCAACTGCAAGGCAAACGAGATCAAGGGGTTTACGATCAGCTTCGGGAAACGGGCAGCAGGTACGATCCCGATCCAGCTGCCCAATTTCCTGCTGCATCCGACCGGCGGACTAAGCGGGACCTACAGTATCGACAGCGGCAGCGCGCACCCGTTCACCGGCCCTGATGCCGTGCCGCTGCGGGTCAAAGACGGCACGATCCTCACCCTGGTCAGAAACTGCAGCGGTGGCGGCAAGCTGACCTGTCTGATGACCTACAACAGCAAAACCAACTTCACCACCAACGATAAAACCTGTAAAAATCCGGTGGTGGGTGCCATTTCATGGAATGAGGCCAAAGACCGGCTGCATGATCTCAACCTCGGCATCCCGAACAAGGATGCCATCCAGAACGGCCGGGATGCCGAGGATAATCAGCCTTTTACCAATCTCTGCAAATAACCGGCAGACTCTTTTGGAGGACAGTATGAAATGTGTTACCAGTCTGGGAATTAAAATGGTGCTGCTGGGCTGCGCAAGCGCCGGTTGCCTGCTGCTCGGCGGCTGCGGCGGGGCCAGTTATGTCTGGTATCAGGCCGGCAGGGATCAGGCGGCATTCAAGCAGGATCATCTGCAGTGTGAAGAGGAGGCGGCCCTGTTTGCCAAGCATATGGACAAACGGGGTGACAAAGAGGTAATTTCCACCCGGATGAAGGATTGCATGGGGGTACGGGGCTACGTCAAGGTGCTGGAAGAGGATCTGCCGGCCGGCGCTGAAAAGCTCCAGTAAGCGTGGCCGGAACAACCGGGCGGCGTACAGGACGCGCCGCCCGCCCGACACAAAATACCGCCTGCTTTGCAGGCCGTTGAGCAGCAAAGGAGCATGCCGTTCGCACACTGTTCGTGCATAACGATCTTGTTTTAGCCCATGAAAAAATTCTTGCTACGCGTTATCACCCTGCCCGCCTGTGTCTGCCTTGGATCACCGGTCGATTCCTCTCTGCCCGCCGCCTATGCTGCGGTTGTGCATGCCGTGCATGAGATTGTGGTTACCGGCTGCGAAAACGAGAGTATCGCCATCAGCAAGATGAAGGAGAAGCGGAAGCAGTTGGGCAAGAAGACCGTATTTTCAGAGATATCGCTTGAACCGAAGAGCATGGGGGTAGTGCGCTATCATCCCACCCCTTTTGTGAGCGGCCACAATATCATGACCACGCCGGATGCCGACGGTGCCTATCCCGGCAAGGCGCTGGCAAAGGCACAGCAGTTTCCTGACGGCCAGGGACTCTGGATACAGTACAGTGTCAAGGATGTGGTGAGCGGCGATAAGCTGCAGCGGCACATGTACTGCGAAAAATACAAGTTCAACCTGTATTGCGGCTCACTTCCGGCCAGCTACGACCTGCGGGCACACATGTCCACTACCCTTACACCGTAAACTCCGTCAGGTAGCTCCGCACCTTCAGCGGTACCTTGCCCTGCTGCAGCTTCAGATTCCTGCGTTCCGGGATGGCCAGGGCGGTGAAGTAACTGTGCCACAGTTTCTGAAACTGAGCCTCCTCTGGAGTGACATCAGGTTGTGCGGTTACCTCCATCGGCAGCAGCAGCCACTCCTTACTGTTACAGTCGTACACAATTCCTTCACCATGGCGCTGATCATGGATTATCCACTGCTGGTCACGGAACCGCTCGGCAAAGTGGGCCCCGATCAGCAACAGAATCCGATGATCCGGCGCAATGGCGGCATAGTACAGCCCGTCCTGCAGCTGCTGAAACCTGACAAAGCCCAGGTAGCGGTGCGCCTCCCGTCCCACCTGCCGGGACAGCTTCCAGACCGGTGCTACCTGTGGATGGGCCAGCATTCCGTCAACCTTCCAGCCCTGTTCAGCCTCCAACAGAAGATAGTGGTAGATCAGCAGTTCCTGTTGGGGATGATCAGCCAGCAGGCAGCGCCGCAGCAGTTTGAGTGAATTGCCGGAGAGACGTTTGGTCAGACGCTGCCAGAACGCCTCTGCCACGGCCTGATCCGTGGCAATGCAGATCTCGCTGCTGAACAGGCTCTGCTGCTCAAGCGGGGTAGCACTGATCCGTTCCACGGCAACCCGTTCCGGCAATAACCGGGCATAGAGGGTCAGCAGCCCGGCCAGGGTGCTGTCATAGCAGTAACAACCGGGCATTACAGCTCACCCGTAATCAGGCTGCGGGTTTCGTCGTCAACCGGATTACTGAAATCAAGGCTGAGCTGCTGTGGCTTCCGGCTCATTGTTCTGTCGATCAAGCGACTGCGCAGGCTGCTGCTGTCCAGCGCTGCAGCTTCCAGCGATCTGCCGCGGGCCGTGATAAAGTAGCGGGCCCGCTTCATTACCACTCCCAGTCGGAACAGATCATCCAGTCCCAGATGTCCTTGCCGTCTGGCCCGGACAATCCGTTGGGCAGACAGCACTCCCACCCCCGGCACCCGCAACAGTTCTTCGTAACTGGCCCGATTGATCTCCAGCGGAAACAGCTCAATATGGCGCAGGGCCCAGCCGGTCTTGGGATCAAGCTCGCTGTCCAGATTAGGGGAGCCCTCATCCAGCAGCTCATGGGCCGAGAAGCCGTAGTAGCGCAGCAACCAGTCGGCCTGGTACAGGCGATGTTCACGCTTGAGCGGAGCCTCGGGCCGGGCAGGCAGACGGCTGTCGGCCACGGCGGGGATAAAGGCGGAGTAGTAGACCCGCTTCAGATCAAGCCGCTGGTAAAGCTGTTCCGACAGGGTCACAATCTGGCGGTCAGATTCACCCGTGGCCCCCACGATCAGCTGAGTGCTCTGACCAGCCGGCGCAAAGCGGGCTACCTTGCGGGACTGCTTCCGCTCGGCCCGGTTGGTTGTGATCAGGTTGCTGACCTGACGCATCGGCTCCACCACGCTATCACGGGTTTTATCCGGTGCCAGCAGTTGCAGACTTTCACGGGTGGGCAGTTCCAGATTGACGCTGACCCGGTCCGCCCAGAGCCCGGCCTGCTGCACCAGCAGCGGATCAGCACCCGGCACCAGCTTGAGATGGATGTAGCCGTTAAAACGGTACTGCTCCCGCAGGGTACGTACTGCCTGAATCAGCAGTTCCATGGTGTAGTCGGCAGAACGGACCACGCCGGTACTGAGAAAGAGCCCTTCAATGTAGTTGCGGCGGTAAAAGCCGATGGTCAGCTCTGCCACCTCGGCCGGAGAAAGCGCCACACGTTGCACGTCATTGCTGCGGCGGTTGACGCAGTAGGCGCAGTCGTAGATGCAGCGGTTGGTCATCAGGATCTTGAGCAGGGAGACACAGCGACCATCACTGGTCCAGCTGTGGCAGATACCGCAGGAAGCAGCAGAACCGATCCCGTTGCTGTTACTGCGGGAGCTGCCGCTGGAAGAACAGGAGACATCGTATTTTGCCCCGTCTGCCAGTATTTTCAGCCTGTCCATCAGATCCGTTGCCACAGAAGCTCTCCTTAAAAATTATGTCGGGGAGTATAGCACAGGGCTGTGACAGGATAGGTCATCATGAAACGTATACAGCACAGCCCGGCAGAGACAACGATTCAAATTTGTTGTCGTCGCGGTTTCAGGGTATGCTGAACAAAGACAGGATCGCACAGACCTGCCTGAATAATTTTGTTGATGCAGAACCGGCTCAAGGACTGGACAGGGCGCAACAGAGTGATAAAAACAAGATGATACACACTTGTTGTTATCATGACAGCAGCCTCACCGCCTGACCGTTAACCGCTGATAAGGGGCCGTTACGCTGATGGAAGAACTACGGATGAATGAAGAGAAGCTGCGGCTCTTTGTCGAATATGCGCCGGCAGCCCTGGCCATGTTTGACCGGGAGATGCGTTACCTGTATGTCAGCCGCCGCTGGCTGACGGATTACCGGCTGGGTGACCGGGACCTGCGGGGCCTGTCGCACTATGATGTCTTTCCTGAAATCCCGCAACACTGGAAAGAGCTGCATCGCCGCTGTCTTGCAGGAGAGCCCCTGTCTGCAGACTCAGACCGCTTTATGCGTGCTGACGGCACCGTCCAGTGGCTGCGCTGGGAGATCCGGCCCTGGTTCACCAGCACTGGTGAGGTTGGCGGCATTGTCATTTTTTCCGAGGATATCACCAAGCTCAAACAGGCGGAAGATGTCCTGCGGCGTTATGAGCTGCTCTCCAAGTACAGCCGCGACATCGCCCTGTTTATCCGGCGGGGCGACGGCCGCATCCTGGAGGCGAATGATGCGGCTGTCAGGACCTACGGCTACAGCCATGATGAGCTGCTGGGCATGACGATATATGACCTCAGGACGCCGGATTGTGCAGCACCTGCACCTGCCCAGATGGAGGAGGCAGACACCCACGGGATCCTCTTTGAGACCGTACACCGCACCAAAGAGGGCAGGGCATTTCCGGTGGAGGTCAGCTCCTGCGGTGTTGATATCGGTGATGACCGGATCCTGCTCAGCCTGGTCCGGGAGATCAGCAAGCGCAAGGAAGCCGAAGCGGAGCTAAGAAGAAATGCCGAAGTTGAGCATGCCCGCCTGGCTGAACTTGAGGCGTTGATGCAGGCAGTTCCGGCCGCCGTTCTGATCAGTCATGACCCGCACTGTCACGTCATCACCGGCAACCATGCCGCCTACGAGCTGCTGCGGATGGAGTACGGCAGCAATACCTCAAAAAGCAATCCTGATGCCAAGACCAGTCATTTCAAGGTGTTACACCAGGGCAAGGAGCTGTCCGTTGCGGAATTACCGCTGCAACAGGCGATAGCAACCGGGATGCCGGTCTGCAACTTTGAAGAAGAGATCCTCTTCGACAACGGAGACTGCGTCTCGGTCTACGGCAATGCCGTGCCGTTAAGGGATGCCAGCGGCAGCATAACCGGTGTGGTAGCCGCCTTTGTCGACATCGGCCAGCTGGTGCAGGCACAGGAAGAGGCCAGACAGGCCAGACTGGCTGCCGAGGCAGCCAACCGTGCCAAAAGCGCGTTTCTGGCCAACATGAGCCACGAAATCCGCACCCCCCTCAACGGCATCGTCGGCACGGCACAGCTGCTTGAGTTTACCCGCTTGACCGGTGAACAGAAGGACTACCTGGCCGATATCAAATCATCCTCCAGCACCTTGCTGTCGCTGCTGAATGATGTGCTTGATCTCTCCAAGATCGAAGCCGGCAAGATCACGCTTGAGTCTTTGGACTTCAGGCTGCGTGCGAGTATTGACGGCGTTATCAAATCGTTGAAATCACTGGCACAGTCCAAGGGCCTGCCGATAGAGCTGCAGATCCCGGACAGTGTGCCGGATTGCCTGAAAGGCGACCAGACCCGTTTCAAGCAGATACTGCTCAACCTGCTCGGCAATGCGGTCAAGTTTACGGAGACGGGCGGCATTACCGTATCGGTGAGCCTGAAAGAACAGCACAACGACCGGCTGCTACTTGAGATCGATGTCAAGGATACCGGCATCGGAATCTCTCCCCAGATGCTTGAAATGATATTTGAACCGTTTACCCAGGCAGAAACCTCCCTGACCAAAAAATACGGCGGCACCGGACTAGGCCTGGCAATCTGCAAAAGACTGGTCACCATGATGGGCGGGCAGTTGTGGGCCGAGAGCGTTGCGGGTGTCGGCAGCACCTTCCATCTGGCAGCACCGTTTTCCCTCTGCACGCAGCAAGGCGCGGAATGTCCGCTTGACGCGCCTCCGCCGGCCGCAACGGAATGGGATGGCCCTCCACTGCGCATCCTGCTTGCCGATGACCATGAGATCAACCTGAAGTTCACCAGCAGGCTGCTGGAAAAATTCGGCCATACGGTCGTTCAGGCCCGTGACGGCCAGGAGGCCCTGCAACTGTGGGAACAGCACGACTTTGACCTGATTCTGATGGACGTGAGCATGCCGGTCGTAAGCGGCATCGAGGCGGTCGGGGTGATCCGGCAGAAGGAGCGGGACACACACAGGCATCTGCCGATCATTGCCCTGACCGGGCATGCCTCAGTACAGATCAAGGAACAGGTGGCACACCAGGGGTTTGACGGCTGCCTGATCAAACCGATCCCCCTTGAGGTCCTGCTGCAGGAACTCAAGCGGCATCTTCCGGGCTGCTGACAGCTCTAATCGGTGAAGGAGGAACATGACCATGAAACTTTTTTCAGCGTACACACTGGGTGCCGTCAAGCTGCAGAACCGGGTCGTCATGTCGCCCATGACCCGTTCGCGGGCCACGGATAATCTGCCGAACAGCCTGATGGCCGATTATTACGGCCAGCGCTCGGGTGCCGGTCTGATCATCACCGAGGGGACCTCGCCATCCCCCAACGGGCTTGGTTACGCCCGGATCCCCGGTGCCTTTTCCCCGCAGCAGACCGCGGGCTGGCAACGGGTAGCTGATGCCGCCCATGCCGGTGGCGCCCGGATCTTCATGCAGCTGATGCATTGCGGCCGGGTGGGCAGCAGACTCAATCTGCCGCCGGGTGCAGAACTGGTGGCTCCCTCGGCATGTGCCCTGAGCGGCAAGATCTGGACTGACAGCCAGGGTGAGCAGCCCTATGATCCGCCGCGGGAGATGCGCCTGCATGAGATCGAGCAGACCATTAACGAGTATGTGCTGGCAGCCAAAAATGCCCTGGCAGCCGGATTTGACGGTGTTGAGGTGCATGGCGCCAACGGCTATCTGATCAATCAGTTCCTTGATCCCGGTTCAAACCGGCGCAGTGATGAGTATGGCGGCGATGCTGCGTGCCGTAACCGCTTTGCCCTGGATGTCGCTGCTGCCGTAATCGCTGAAATCGGGGCAGAGCGGGTTGGTATCCGGCTTTCACCCTATGGTGTCTTCAATGAAATGAGCGGCGCCTACGACGGGATTGCCGATCAGTATGTCGCACTGGCTGCAGCAGCAGGCGGGTTGGGGCTGACCTACCTGCATCTGGTGGATCACTCTGCCATGGGGGCACCCAAACCTGAACCGGCCACGGTGCAGGCCATGTGCCGGGCCTTCCGTGCCGGCGGCGGCGCTGGGGTGATCCTTTCCGGTGGCTATGATGGAGAACGGGCCGAGGCTGACCTGCAGAGCGGCGCAGCAGATCTGATCGCCTTTGGGCGCCCCTTCATCGCCAACCCGGATCTGGTGGCACGGATCAAGGCCGGTTATCCGCTGGCGCTGCCGGACCAGACGACCTTTTATTCACCGGGTCCGGCCGGTTACACCGACTATCCTGCCATGCCGTAAGCAATACATTTTCTACCAGACGCTGTAGCCGCAGAAAGAACAGGTAGCTGCGGCTGCAGCGTCTCTCACAGACGGTCTCAATTTGAAACCGGATCTCAGCATGAGACCGTATCAGGGCTGAACCGACAGCCTCTCTTGTTGTCCCTGCCCCCTGCCAAACAAGACCGAACGCCATGCAAGACTGCTACCGTCCAGACGCTCCTGCCATCCTGCCGACCAGCCGCCGGCACAGATCATTATTATGACAAAACAGGCATCTGCATTGCATAGAAAGCGTTATGCACAAGTTGTGCTAGACTGTCTTGGTAACCGCTGTGGCATACGCCATAGAAAATCTGCTCAGGAGGTTGTCATGTCAAAAATCCAGATCGTGTTTTACAGCATGTACGGCCACATCCATACCATGGCCGAGGCCGTTGCCGATGGCGTGCGGAGTGTCGGGGGCTGCAGCGCGGAACTGCTGCAGGTGCCTGAACTGATCTCCGAAGAGGTACTTGAAAAATACGGGGCAAAAGCCGCCCGCGCCGCCTTTGCCCATATCCCGACAGCCACAGTGGAGAGACTGGCCGAGGCCGATGCCATCATCTTCGGCACACCGACCCGTTTCGGCAACATGGCGGCCCAGATGCGCAATTTTCTGGACCAGACCGGCAAGCTCTGGCTGAGTGGCGGACTGGTGGGGAAGGTCGGCAGCGTCTTTGCCAGCACCGCCACCCAGCACGGCGGCCAGGAGACCACCATCACCAGTTTTCACTCCACGCTGCTCCACCACGGCATGATTATCGTTGGTGTCCCCTATACGGAGCAACGTCTGCTGACCATGGATGAAATCAGCGGCGGCAGCCCGTACGGGGCAACCACCCTGGCCGGTGGCGACGGTTCCCGCCGCCCCTCTGAAAATGAGCTTGCCATTGCGCGGTTTCAGGGGGCGCATGTGGCAAAAATTACCGCCAGACTGACCGCCTGACCACACCAACGAAAGGAAAACCGCGCATGGGATCAAAGGGACGCGAAATTATCGGGATGGATGTCGATGAGCTGCTGGAACTTTTGCGCAGGGCCTTTTCCGATGAATGGCTGGCCTACTACCAGTACTGGCTGGGGGCCAAGCTGGTCAAAGGTCCGATGAAGGATGCGGTCGGGGCCGAGCTGTTGCAGCATGCCACCGAAGAGCTGCTGCATGCCGACATGGTGGCCATGCGGATCATACAACTGGGGGGAACCCCGGTTACCAGACCTGAGGAGTGGTACCGGCATACCAATTGCGGGTACGATGCCCCGGATGATCCGTTTGTCAAGGTCCTGCTGGAACAGAACATCAAGGGAGAGCAGTGCGCCATCGGGGTCTATAAACGCCTGATGGACATCACCCGTGACAAGGACCCGGTTACCTACAACATGGTCCTCACCATCCTGCAACAGGAGATTGAACATGAGGAAGACCTGCAGGCGTTGCTGGAGGATTATGAGCTGCTGGTCAGGGCGATGAAGGGCTGAAAAGACAACAGGAGAGCGCCATGGAAAAGATTGCCTGGATTGAATCGTTTGAAGAGGGGCTCCAAAAGGCCCGCTTAGAAAATAAACTGATCTTTGCCGATTTCTTCAACCCCAACTGAATCGGCTGCAAACAGATGGACGCGGTCGCGTACATCGATGCCGAGGTGATTGGATTTGTAAACGATACCCTGGTGCCCCTGCGGCTGGCAGCGGCCGACCCGCTGCTGGGACCGCGCTACCGGATCAAGTGGACCCCAACGCTGCTGATCCTTGACTCAGAAGGGGTGGAACAGTACCGTACACTTGGCTTTTATCCGCCGCAGGAGCTGATCCCCTCGTTGCTGCTCGGCATCGGCAAGGCCCGCTTCAACCAGCCTGACCGTCCGGCAGCCTGCGACTGCTTCAGCAGCATCATCGACCGCTATCCGGCAAGCCCCCAGGCCCCGGAGGCGCTCTACCTGAACGGCGTCTCACGCTATATCGAGACCCACGATGTTGCCAATCTGGTCGCCATCTATGACCGGCTGGCAGCCAGCTACCCTGACAGCCCCTGGCTGACCAGGGCCGATCCCTACCGCCTCTTGAAAAAGTAGGCCATGATGAGGTCCCCAGACATGCAACCACGTTCCATCAGCAAGGTGTTTAAAAGCGTTCCCACCATAGAGGGAGCCGGTGTCCACCTCAAGCGGGCCTTTGGTTATCACCAGCTCCCGCTGTTCGACCCGTTCCTGATGCTGGACGATTTCCACACCGGCAACCCGGACGAGTATCTGGCAGGCTTTCCCTGGCATCCCCACCGCGGGATCGAGACCATCACCTACATCCTTGAGGGGCGGGTGGAACATGGCGACAGCATGGGCAACAGCGGGGTGATCGGGGCCGGCGACGTACAGTGGATGACGGCCGGCAGCGGCATCATCCACCAGGAGATGCCCAAACTGAGTCCCAGCGGCACCATGTGGGGCTTCCAGTTCTGGACCAACCTGCCGGCCAGCCAAAAGATGATCGCCCCCCGCTACCGCGATGTCCCGGCTGCCACCATCCCCGAAGTAACCCTGGAGAATGGTGCCTCAATCAAAGTGATCGCAGGAAAGGTGGCCGGTGTACAGGGACCGGTACAGGATATCCTGGCCGACCCGGAACTGCTGGATGTACGCCTGCTGCCGGGTGCCGTCTTTGAACATGCCGTAACCGATGGCTACACCGTGGTGGCCTATCTGCTGAGCGGTCAGGGCTATTTTGATCAGGGCCGTGATCCCTATGCCTACGACTATGCCGGTACGGGCTGGCTGGATCTGGAGCGGGACTGCTGCTTTGGCCCCGAGACAACCATACTGTACGAGCACCAAGGGGAGGGCATCCGGGTGACTGCCGGTGAGCAGGGGCTGCGCTTCCTGCTGCTGGTCGGACAGCCGCTGGGTGAACCGATTGCCTGGCAGGGGCCGATTGTGATGAACAGTCGCGAAGAGCTGCGTATCGCCTTTGAAGAGTACCATAACGGCAGCTTTGTGAAGTAGCGCAGGCTGCTGTTGCGCAGAGAGCTACGGGCGTCCATAACCAGACGCCCGTAGTTTTTTGTAGCCCAGCAGCTCACGGAAGCCAAAACGAAAGTTGGGCTGCTATGTGGCCTGTTTATTCCTGATCCGGCTGGTATTCCAGCAGATCGCCGGGCTGACAGTCCAGATAGCGACAGATCGCCTCCAGTGTGGCAAAGCGCACCCCTTTGACCTTGCCGCTCTTCAGGAGTGACAGGTTTGCTTCGGTAATGCCGATCTGCTCGGCCAGATCCTTTGATTTGACCTTGCGTTTTGCAAGCATGATATCCAGGTTAACGACAATCGACATGCCTGCCCCTTACACAATCTGACTGTTTTCATCATGCAGCCGGTAGGCCTCATCCATCACCATCCCCAGCATCTGCACGGCACAGCCAACAATCAGCAGATACAGGTCAGCGGTACTCAGACCAACCGAGATTGCCACCTTGCCATGCACCGCAAACGACAGCAGGGCTGACAACAGTGAGGTATAGAGCGCATTCGCCCCGCCCAGCAGCAGTAATCCCCTGCCAAAGCGGCGATACAGGACACCGGTCTCCAGCCTGAAGATCTCACCCCTGCCATAGGCCCTGCAGATGCGATACAGCGCGGCAAGTGCGTAATAGGCCGCAGCCAGCGGAATCAGCTCTACCACAAAACAGGCCAGCCGGATAGCGGGTGTCACGCTGCTGCTACCAACCTGGGCTGCCAGTGTTGGCGGCAGCCAGGCCACCAGGTTTGCCGCAGTCCAACGCAGCAGGGCAATGCCCAGGGTCAGCAGCCAGAGCCCTACAATCGTCCACTGCAGGGTACGGCTTGTTGTGGTCAGATTTTGTTGTTTCATCGCATGCACGCCCCTAAATAATTATTGCAATACAATAATTTATTATTGTAGTACTATATCATTCAACAATAAATTTCAACCGCTGAGATAGCTCTACAGCGTATTATCCGGAGGAAAGGCGATGGTTACAACCCGCAGAACAACAGTTGTACTGGTATTTGGCCTGATTGCGGCTGCAGCTGCCTGTAATGCCCAGGAAGCTGTACCGGCTGAAAACCCAAAACCGCCGGTTGTGTTAGTGCCTGCTACGCTCGCTGAACCTCCGGTTGATCCACTGCTTCAAACCGTGGAGAAAAAAACAGACCGGCAGTTTGCTGAAAAGCCATGGGCCTGGCGGTTTCTGGAAGGGATGGCAATCGGCGCCGCCACCTACACGACCCAAAAGCAAAGCGATGGCCGTCCCCAGACGCCAACTACGGTTAAGCCATAGATCGGTTTGACAGTAACAAGGAGAATTCCGATGCATCACCCACTCAAGAAAATTGCAGGCTTACTACTGGCTGCTCTCCTGATGCTGGCTCTGCTTGCAGGCTGCGCTTCACCACCAGTCAGACCGCAGGCCCTGGTTCCCGGTGAGTATGGCTATCTGAAAGAGCATATAACCTGGCTGATCCGAAAAGAGATGTCAAAAAACAATGTTCAGGGGCTCTCCATTGCACTGGTGGATGATCAGCAGGTGGTCTGGTCAGAGGGCTTCGGTTTTGCTGACCGTGCTGCACAGACGCCCGCCAGCGGAGATACGGTCTATCGGGTCGGGTCGGTCTCAAAGCTGTTTACCTGCCTGGCGGCCATGCAGCTGGTGGAACAGGGCAGGCTTGAGCTGGATAGACCGCTGACAACCTATGTCCCTGATTTTTCGCTCCGTTCAAGGTCCGGCACTACGGCGCCCATCACCCTGCGCAGTATCATGACCCACCATTCCGGCATTCCGTCCGACTACCAGAAGGGTATGTGGACCCAACAGCCCCAGCCGATCAGCACGCTGCCGGCCCTGATCAGGGATGAATACGCTGCGTTCCCGCCCAATACGGTCTTCTCCTATTCAAACCTGGGTATGTCGCTGCTGGGGCTGGCGGTGCAGAATGCCAGCGGACAGGAGTTCAGCCGTTATCTGCAGCAGTCGGTATTGCTACCGCTGGGCATGCAGCATGCCGCCTTTTCTGCTGCCATTGCCACCCAGGCCCCGGCAGCCAAGGCGTACCGCGATGGTGAAGAAAAGACAGAACCGCCCCTGCGGGATATACCGGCGGGCGGCCTGAACGCATCGGTCAACGACATGAGCCGCTTTATCCGGATGATCCTGGCAGAGGGAGAGCTGGACGGCCAGAGGCTGATCAAGGCGGAAACCCTGCATGAGATGCTGCGTCCCCAGAACCGCGCTGTGGCGCTGGACCAGGGCTTCCGGATCGGCCTGGGCTGGATGCTGGACGGCCTGGGTGGCATCAACATCAAGAACGCCGGTACTGTTGCCCACCACAGCGGCGCAACCATCTATCACCGTGCCCAGCTGGTGGTGCTGCCGAAGGTCAAACTGGGGGTTGTGGTGCTGTCAAACTCAAGCAGCGCCCAACAGGTGGTCAACAGCATCAGCACCGAAGCGTTAAAACTGGCGCTTGAGATCAAGACCGGACGGAAACAGCCGGAACAGGAACCGATTGTCAGCGGCGAATTCCTGACACCGGATGAACTGGAGGCCTATCAGGGCAGCTATGCCACCATGGCCGGTCTGGGCAGGCTGTCGCCACGATCCGGGTATCTCAAGGCAGAGCTGATGGACCGTTCATTCCGGCTGGTACCGCGGCAGGACAAAAAGCTGCAACTCCAGTACCGGCTGCTGGGACTGTTCCCGCTGGACCTGGGGGAGCTTGGCCGCTATGGCATCAGCCGCGCAACCGTCAACGGCCATGAACTGTTGAAGGTAGCCGATGGAGAGCAGGAGCTGGTGATCGGCGAAAAAGTACTGCCAGTTCCTGTTTCTGATGCCTGGCGACAACGTACCGGCAGCTACCGGATCAGCAATGCCGGAGCCGACACCGTGCTGGTCAGTGATATTGAGCTGCGGCTGGAAAACGGTTTCTTGCTGGTGGAATATACCCTGCCGGAGTTTGGTGGTAGTCGGATCAGCAGCGTTATCCGCCCTGTTTCCGATCATGAAGCGGTGTTTACAGGGCTCTGGCGCGGCATGGGCGAAACGCTGCGCGTGGTACATGAGCAGGGTGTGGAACAGGTCTTGTATTCCGGCTATCGGCTTGAACGGGTAAAGTAAAAAGCAGTTGCTCCGTGTGAGTAGCTGCCGGTTCACGCGGGTGCGTGCGCGAACCGGTCAATTACGAGTTGGGCATTCTCTGTTTTCAAGTGAGGAATGTATGAAAAAAACAAAGAGCGACTACCAATTTTTGTTCTCTGTCTTGAAGAGAAGCCTGTCGCATGGCGTCGGATTGTTGGCAATGGTATGGCTATCCCTCTTCCTCATGCCGGAGGACGCCAAGGCCGTGACATTTTGCAACCCGGAGTACATGCCTCCCGGCTCTTGCGTTCCGTATGATCATATGCTGGAAAGACAGAAACAACGCGAGCAGATGATGTATGAACAGCGAACCCGGATATGGTCTCCAGCGCAGTGGGATGATTTTGTAAGATCGGCAAAAAAGTATGACCAAAACAAGGCGGAGGAAACAAGAAAAAAGCTGGAGCGCTGGGACTTTCACCAGTCAAAACCGGATGAACGAGTGCAGGCTTGCCAGGCCACTTTTATGAGTCTGCGCAATGGTGTGATGTTCATTGATATGGATGGCAGTACGAAAGGAACCTTCATCGGATTTTTCGGCACAGGTGTGCCTAAGCCCGGTAAGCCTGATCAGGTCAAGGTCAGCCTGACCCAGTCCGGTGAGACGCAGACGGTTCAGGCCTATCACCTCTACCTCCCTTGGGACGGGAAATTCGGGGTAATTCTCTTTGCGATTCCATCCACGAAGGCTCTGATTGAATCCATTGAAGATATTCAGGATTATACGGTTGCCATGAATGGAAAGACGCTCGTTAGCGGCAAATGGAATAGTGGACTAAAGGCGCGCGACTGGTTACGCGATTGTGTGAGCAGGCGTTGAACATATGAAATGAGGTTACCCACCCATCATCCAAGGAGATCTGCGCGAAAAGCCGCGCAGGTCTATCAATTTAAACGTTATGCGTACGAGCAGCACCTTCATCAACCGGAATAAAAAACACTGCACATCAGGACAGATACTACTGTTACTGTTGCTTGACAAATTTATTTAGCTGGCTAAATATAAGGCCGCTAATAAAATGATCAAGGACATCTCATGTTCGATATTCTGGACCTTCCCGACAGCACCACCATTACCAAACTGGCGCAACGCTACCCGATGCTGGAGATCCCGGCCTTTGAGACCTGGCTCTCCCTGATGCGGGTTTCTGGCGATTGCATGGCTGATCTGGACCGGTTTCTTGCCCGTTACAACCTTTCACAACGCAAGTTTTTTGTCCTGATCCTGCTGATGCGGAATCCCGAAGGACTGAAGGTATCGCAACTGGCGGAGGGGACCGGTGTTTCCTGTGCCACCATGACCGGCGTGGTGGACGGTCTGCTGAATGCCGGGCTGGTCACCCGTGAAGCTGACCAGCAGGACCGGCGCGCCTTTATGGTGGAGATCACCGATACCGGTCAGGCGTTGCTGGATCAGATCATGCCGCAGCATTACCAACGTCTGAGCCGGATTATGTCGCTGCTGGATGCAACAGAACGAGCGCAGTTGCAGACGCTCATGGCCAAGGTGCGGGCTGGTTTGGAGAGCACGTGCACAACAGAAAAACAAGGAGCGTGAAACATGGAACAGAGAAAACTCGGCACACAGGGATTGATTGTTTCGGCCCAGGGTCTGGGCTGCATGGGGATGTCGGACTTTTACGGTACGCGGGATGAGGCAGAGTCGATTGCCACCATCCACCGTGCCTTTGAGCTGGGGGTGAACTTCCTGGACACCTCGGATATGTACGGCCCCTTTACCAACGAAGAACTGGTGGGCAGGGCGATCAAGGGCAAGCGGGATCAGGTGGTGGTGGCCACCAAATTCGGGATCGTACGCAGTAATCAGCCGGGCCCCAACGGCGGCTGGGCGCCGATTACCGGCATCAGCGGCAGGCCCGAGTATGTCAAGGCTGCCTGCGATGCCTCGCTGAAACGGCTGGGAATCGACTGCATTGACCTCTACTATCAACACCGGGTGGATGCCGAGGTGCCGATCGAGGAGACCGTGGGGGCCATGGCCGAGCTGGTCACAGCCGGTAAGGTGCGCTGTTTGGGCCTGTCAGAGGCCAGTGCTGCCACGATCCGGCGAGCCCATGCGGTGCATCCGATCTCGGCCTTGCAGAGTGAATACTCGCTCTGGAGCCGCGAGCCAGAGGATGAGGTGCTGCCCACCCTGCGGGAGCTGGGGATCGGGCTGGTGGCCTACAGCCCGCTGGGGCGGGGCTTTCTGACCGGCCAGCTGCAAAGCCCGGATGATTTTGCCCCGGATGACTACCGCCGCAACTCGCCCCGTTTCCAGGGTGAGAACTTCCTGAAAAATCTGGAGGTGGTGGCGCGGGTCAAGGCGATTGCCGCCAGGAAAGGAATTACGGCCGGCCAGTTGGCCCTGGCCTGGGTGCTGGCCCAGGGGGATGACATCGTGCCGATCCCCGGCACCAAGCGCCGCAGCTACCTGGAGGAGAACATCGCTGCCGGAGGCATCTCCATCAGCAGCGCTGAACTGGCCGAGATTGCGGCGGCCCTGCCCAGAGGGGCGGCAAGCGGCGAGCGTTATCCCGCGTCCATGATGGCCTTTATCAACCGGTAGCCACGCCCGTGACGCACACTAAGCATGGCAGGGCCCCCTTTGTACTGCTCTGCCTGATCGGATCAGCCACCTTTTTCAGTTCGTACCTGCGCATCCCGGTCTTGCCGCTGTTTGCGGCAACGCTGGGGGCCGGTCCGGCCCAGGTGGGAATGATCAACGGTGCCTTCATGGTAACGGCAGGGCTTTTGTCCATCCCGGCCGGTCTGCTGGTGGACCGGCTTGGCCGCACCAAACCGGTGATCGGCGGCATTGTGGCCACCGCCGTGTCATCACTGCTGGTAACCCAGTGCAGCTCTCCGTTACAGCTGGCAGCAGCCTACCTGCTGTTTGGGGCCGGACTGGCCGCCTTTGCCCCGGCCATGCTCTCGCTGGTGGCGGATATTGTGCCCTCTGAGCGGCTGGGCCGGGCCTATGGCTGGTACACCACTGCCATTTACGTTGCCATGACCATCGGACCGGCCTCCGGCGGCTACCTGGCCAAGACGGTCGGCCTGCGCAATGTCTTTTTTGTCTCCGGCATCATGTTGGCAGCCATGGCGCTGCTTGCCCTGCTCGTACTGCCCCGCACCGCTGCCCGTCACAAGACTGAACTCCATGCCGCCCTGGCTGCCAGCCTGACCCTGCTGCACAACCGCCCCCTGCGGGCCTGCCTGCTGGCCACCACCGGCAGCTGCATCGGCTTCGGCCTGTTTCTGACCTTCCTGCCGCTGTTTGCTGCATCCCACGGCCTTGATCCGGGCCAGGTCGGCCTGGTGTTTGCTGCCCAGGCCATCACCAACGTGGTGGGGCGGGTACCGATCGGCATGATAGCCGACCGGCTTGAGCGCCGCCTGCTGGTCAGCGCCGGGCTGCTCTGTCTTGCCTTGGCCCTGCCTGCCCTGGGACAGACCTCGCAGCTGTCCTGGATGGTGCTCTGTGCCGTGGGGATGGGCATCGGCATGGCCTTCACCTTCACCGCCATCAGTGCGCTGATCGTTGAACAGGTCCCCACGGTGCAGCGCGGGCTTGCCATGGGGATGTACAACAGCTGCATCTACCTGGGGATGATGACCGGTTCCACCGCCATGGGGATCGCCTTCAAGTGGGTGGATTATCCCACCGGTTTTGTTGCTGCCGGTGCCATTGCCCTGCTGACCATGCTGCTGTTCCTGCTGCTGATCTCCAAAAACACCAGCAACGCTGCGACCGCCGGCTGAACCCTGCAGCTAACGGCAGGCTGCCCAGGCCTCAAGCTGGGGACGCACGGCACGTTCAACGGCAACCCCCATAAATCCTGTCTGCAGTTCTCCCTGTCGCGCGACAATACCGATGTAGTTCTTGGTGCGATCCCAAAACGGGTAGGCACCATAGGCACCCGGACTGGAAATCCGCTCAGCCGGTGTACAGTTAAAATCAGGACTCCGGCACTCATGCCAGAAACCAAATCCGTAGTGCCATTCTTCGCCGAGATCGGTAACCGGTGAATAGACGATGGTGACACCGTCACCCGTACGGTCTTTGAGCAGTTCGGCCATGAGGCGCGAATTAAGCAGCCTGCCTTCCTTGAGCGCCTTCAAAAAGGCCAGGTATTCGGTACCGTTCCAGTGCATCCCGCCTGCCAGACGTGGATTGCTTGACGAGGGCAGGTCATAGCCACTGGTAGGGAACAGCCCGGTCTGCGACCTGAACTCATCAAACAGGTCCTGCCAGGTGGGCAGACCGCGGGCATGCAGCGCCATCAGTCCGGCCACCTGCAGATGGGTGCTGGCATAGTAGAATTGCGTACCCGGGGTGATACCGTTATTGGCGTTACTGACGGCAATCGTGTTGACACATGCAGCAAAATCGGCCCAGGGCAGGTTCTGGCAGAACGGTTCGCTGGTCAGGCCGGAGGTAAAGCTTAACAGCTGCGCCAGGGTCATCGCGTAGAGCGGGTCGCTGCTGCTGATCGGCCAGTCGGCAATGTAGTCCTGGGGATGCTCTTTCAGTTTGAGGTAGCCCTGCTCCACCAGCCGCAGGATAACAACTGCGGTCACCAGCTTAGAGGTTGAGGCGGATTCATACATGGTGCTCATGGTTGATGCGCCTCGGTTGTAGCTGTACCGAAGTCCATCCGAACGCTCAACGGCAAAGGAAAAATCAGTATCCGTGGATACTGCGGCCAGCGCAGTATCCAGCTCTGCTTTACACTGCTCAATCGAACAGGGCGGCAACGGCGGCATGGCGCCGGTAGCGGTGGCGCCGGCCGGTGCGCTGCCACCGCTGCAGCCGGAGAGGCAAAACAGGAGTGCGCAACTACAAAAAATACGTATGAGAAAAGCCACAGGTTCCTCGCTCAATATACAAGGACCACCCTGAAGCAGCCCCTGTTAACTGTTATTACTGCACCGTTGCCGTACGAGCATTGTGCTGTTTGCGATAGATTGTTTTACTGGCCCGGTTCTGATCATGGGTCAGCTTGGCCCGTTCTGCCTTGGTCAGCTGGCCATCCGCCTTCATCCTTGCCTCTTCCTGGGCGATACGTGCCTGTTGGGCTTCCAGGCGGCCTGCCTCTTTCGGTGTCAGGGCGCCGCTCTGCACCCCTTGCTCAATGCGTTGCTCTTGTTTCTCCTGTCTCCGATCAATACGTGGGTCATTGGTGCCGGCAAAGGCTGAACCGACAAACAATGCTGCTGCAACGGTGACGCAAATTGCCAGGGCGATTTTTAACATGATCTGCTCCTTCAAGGTTTTGTCTGCTGCCTGCTCTCTACACAACGCATAGGGTCTGGTTTGGTTGACAGAGAATCAGCAGACACGGTTTTTTATTCCCGTCCCTGTTGAGAGCGTAGCTTCTGGCGTAGCGCACGCCGTTCTTCCTGAGACATGTTTTTCCAGTTCCGGAGGATGTTCTTGCGTTCTTCCGGCGGGATACTCTGCCATTTCTGCCGCAGCTCCTGCCGCTTTTCCGGGGGCAGCTGCCTGAACCATTTAAAGCGCTCCCGGATTTTTTCCTGCTCTTCCGGTGGAAGTTGACGGAATTCCTTAAAGCGTTGCTTGATCTGCTCACGCTGTTCCGGGGGCAGCTCGCGCCACTTCCTGAAACGCTGCTTCGCCTCCTGGCGTTCTTCCGGCGTCATCTGCTGCCAGCGGGCTGCACCACGCTGCAGGGTTTCCTTTTGCTCAGGTGAAAGTGTGGACCATTTTTCTGCAAACGGCTTCAACAGCTGCTGCTCTTTTGGTGTCATCTCTTCCCATTCTTTAGCCTGAGCCAGGCCTGTTGCCATCAGCAGACTGACGCTTACAACGGTAATCAGCAGAAATTTATTTTTCATAGTCGTGATCCTTCTGTGGTTTCTTGCGTGAATACAGCTGCTTTTTCCGATCAGCCTGTTTTGATCCGGCATCCTGTTCTTTTTTCTGTTGAGCAGCGTCCTGTTCCGCAAACTGAAGTGGATCTATCGCCTTGCCGGTGCTGGTTTCATACCTGCCCAGAAACTCCAGTAACCCGGCATCCGGCAGTTGTTCGCCACTGGCCCGGGCAGTGGCAGGAAGCAGCGCAATCAGTGCCAGACAGATCAGGTCAGTGCGTCTCATCGGTCTTTGCCAACCACGCATAAAAATCCATATCTTTGTACATATCCAGACTTCCCTGTTGTGCCAGCAGTTCCAGCTCTTCAAGCCGGTTTTCCGGCATACCGGGGCGCGATGGATGCCAGTTCATCACCATCACCAGCAGTACCGCTGCAGTGGCAAAACCGGCCAGCTGCCGGGGATGGCCCGACAGCCATTGTACGAACGTCGGACGCGTTGCCTGCTCCAGCGCCTTGAGGCGCCCTTCACGCAGCCGTGCGGTAATGGATGGATCAAGCTGTTCAAGTCCGGCATCCAGCGCCGCCTTAATCTGTCTGGTGTCCTGTTCATGCTGTCCGGTATCGTTCATGGCCGGTATTCCTCCAATTTCAGCCGCAGTGCCTGCACCGCCCGAAAATAATGTGTCTTCACACTTCCCTCGCTGCACCCCATGGCCTGCGCGGTCTCAGCGACATCAAACCCTTCCCACGACCGCAGTAAAAAGGCTTGCTGCTGTCGTACCGGCAGGGCTGCGATTGCCTCCTCCAACTGCACCCCCAACTGTGCCTGTTCAAATAATCTGAGCGGCGATGCATCGCGGGGATCAGGGGCATTCTGGATCGGGTCGCTGTCATCATCATCTGTTGCAAGCCCCAGCCAGCCCATAAACCGCTGCCGCACCGAACGTCGTCGATGGGCATCGGTCGTCTTGCTCTGAAGCACCCTGTAGAAAAGCGGCGGCCACTCCTGCTCCGGCTTGTCGCAGTAGCGCCGGACAAATTCCAGCATGGCATCCTGGACACAATCCAGCGCCTGGTCGTCAGAGTCCAGGGCAAACCGGGCCATGCGGAAGGCACGTTTTTCCACGTCAGCCAGAAACAGATTGAGCTGTGTTGTTGTGTCCAGGATGCGCGCTCCCTTGTGCCGGAAATGGCTGCCTTGTCCTCTATAACGCACTGCGGCAGAAATGGTTGACAGATTTCAGCCGGTCATTCGAAAATTATACATCCGGCCGGCACCAGCTATGCTCCGGGCAGCTCCTGCCGCTGGCGATAGGCCACCAGATCCCCCACCGTAACCACCGGCATACCATGCTTCTGGGCAAAGCTGATGATTTCCGGCAGCCGGGCCATGCTGCCGTCAGGGTTGGTCAGCTCACACAGCACACCGCACGGCTTCAGACCTGCCAGCCGCATCAGGTCAACGGTTGCCTCGGTATGGCCACCCCGTTCCAGCACACCGCCGGGCCGGGCCCGCAGCGGAAAGATATGGCCGGGACGGCTCAGATCAGCAGGCACAGCCTGATCGCTAATGGCCGCCTTGACCGTGGTGACCCGGTCGGCAGCAGAGACGCCGGTGGTGACCCCTGCTGTTGCCTCAATCGAGACCGTAAAAGCGGTCTGAAAACGGCTGCTGTTATCCGCTACCATCATCGGCAACTGCAGTGCCTGCACCTTTTCATCGCTCAGGCAAAGGCAGACAATACCGCTGCATTCACGGATCAGCATCGCCATCTGTGGCTCAGTCAGCGTTTCGGCAGCAAAGATCAGATCGCCCTCATTCTCACGATCCTCATCATCAGTCACCAGAATACCGTTACCGTTACGCAGGGCGCTAAGCGCCTTTTCTACCCGTTCAACAGGGGTTCCAAAGATTGCAGCAAGGGGGTGTTGCATGGGGTGCCTCCCAAAATAGAGTGGCTTACCAGCAACAGGGCGGACAGGATACCGCACGCGCCAACAAAGGTGCGCCAGCATCCCGGACAGGGGAATGATGAACATTGATAACCGCTGTCCCATCCTCTTTCATCCGGACTATACCGTCGGCTCTGGCATCTCACCAGATCTGCTGACCTTCTCTCCTGTGGAAAGAAGCGCTCGCGGGCTCCCCGGAAAAACCGGGATACCGCCGGTGGGGAATTCCGCCCCGCCCTGAGGATAAGCAGCCTCATTCTATAGGGGAACGGGCCGGTGCTGTCAAGACGGCTGGCTGCAATGGCCGGGTTCACTGTTTGACTCAGCGGATTACTGCGGTATTATCAGCTATCTCACCTTTCAGGAGGGCTTTCCCATGCGTACCCTTTTGCTGGCTGTCTGCCTGTTGCTTGCCACCCTGCCTGCCACTGCCGCTGTGATCAATGTGGAGTTCAATTTTACCCCCTATCTTGCCCCTGCCGACCCCAATGCCAAGCAGGTGGATACCATACCGGGCAAGGCGGTGGTCTTTCTCAACAACCAGGTGCTTGCGGAACAGGAACTTGAAAAACGTGATCTGCCGGTGCTGTTTGAAGAACGGCAGATCTCTCCGGCAGTCTGGGTACCGGCCAGCTCCATGGGGCCGGGCCTGCGTAAAGGGATGAACAACATCCGGGTCGAGTTTACCCCAGCCAACCCCACCCAGCCCTACCTGGCCCGTTTCAGCTGGTCGGAAGTGACTGACCAGGAAACCCGCACTGATGATGGCGCCGGCCGCAGCACTGCCACCAACTATGGCGGCACCGGCAAAGAAGAACGCCCGGTCAAGGGTAAGGTGGTATTTGAGCGGGGCTTTACTGCTGATTTTGCGGTTGATCGCGCCTGGCACCATTATCCGCCCATCACCGCAGTAAGTCCGGCAGACAAGGCCGGCCTGGCTGCCCTGCTGAAAGAGCGGGCCACGCTGTTCAAGCCCAACTTTGCGGCAGCCTACAAACTGCTGGAGAAACAGCCCAACCTGACCGTACCTGCCATGAAAAAGGCAAAATGCCTGGAAAACGCCTACAAGGTCGGCATCCGAATTAAGGCACCCACGCTAGAACAGCTGGAAGCGGTCATCACCAACAACCCGGAGGTACTGCTGCAGGGCAAGGGGGGCAGCCCGTTGCACCCGTTTAACCGGGCTGCTTTTGAGAAGATCAAGGGGGATGAAAACCAGATGTGTGCGGCCATGGCCCTGTTCACCCTCTACCCACCCCGCCTGATTGTGGTGCGTAACCCGGCTGGAAAATGGGAAGTGGTGGAGTGATGGCATTTGCAACTAATTAAAGTCACTAAAAAAATCACACAACCACATTATTTTATACAAAATTACATTTGAACTGTAAATTTGTACGAAGTGGTGCGTGAACCGGTCAATCACAAGTTAAACCGTGAAGGAAATTAAATGTGTGATCTGTTTTTTTCTGCACAGGAGTTTTTAAAATTAGTACCTGGTTTAGTAATTTTCCCATTTACCCTGTACCTAGCTTGGAAGAAGCTGGGGGTGAAGGTAACGGCTTCAATAACTACCAGGCATGAAAGAGCCGTTGCTCCAAGGATCAGCGATGTAGTCCTGATGAACTTGAAAGACAAACCTGTCACCGTTTTTGCAGTATATGCTGTCATTGACGACGATATTTACTGGGAGCTTGAGAAGTTTGATCCTCCGATCGTGTTGAAATCATTAGAATCAACTCGTGTAGAAATGCCGCCATATTCAGAGTTATGGATTGATTCTGGAAAATTTGAACCTGATTTTATAAAAGGGAAAATAGATGTTTTTCTAGCACTTTCCCATAAAGTCGTGAAATGCAAGATGGTGACACACCCAAACCTTATGCACATACCCGCGTTTAAAAACTACCGAAATGCTCCGAAACACACAAAGCGATTAAACGATATTGTTTATAACGAATTTGCTGCTTATGCCATAACCTATAGCACTAACTCTGAAATTCTTACTGCAATAGTAGACCGCGCAGGTTTCATCTGCTCTAATTGGAATTTTCATTTCAACATGTTCCCGTCAGAGGCTATGAGAAGCAGAGAAGACCTAAAGAAATATTTAGACGCCGCTGAATTTGGCAAAATGACTAAGGGATTTACAGTTGATGTTCTGAAGTAGGTTTAACAAAGCGTGGCAGACGGTCTCCGCTTCGCTATGCCGCTGCACTCTCAGCCGTTAAACACCTTAAGGAGAAAAATGTGTCAGATAGTGGAGCAGGACACCGAGTCATTGGAATTCGCCATGCACTGAGGCAATTGAAGAACGCCGGCCTAGTTGAAGAAGAAAGTCTTAATCCGCAGCAGGCGGTAAAGGATGTGCAAGAAGAAGTGCTTTCTGTGGCGGGGCGCTGGTATGAAATCGGAGCAAAGCGCGGAGCGCTAGAGATTCTTGAAGCATTCCTTGATGGACACTTAGAAGTCAGGGTAAACAAGAATGGAAAGCGCGAAATTATCGCTAAAGTGGAATCTGTTACATGGAAAAAACGCCTTAACGTCACCGTTGGCAACAAGAAACAACCGGTTGCTCAACGGACTTATGAACTCACTCTCGAAGATCTTGGTTTTGACGTCTAAACAAAATTGAAAAACGGAGTTGGCTTCGTCATGCCCGCCGGAGCTTGGTAGTTAGACATAAATCTGATCGTATTTCATACTCAGGCAACAAACCAACTAGGAAATGAATATGCTTACCCCGACACAACTCGCTATTGATGCATTTAAGCTTGGGTTTCGCGGCCGAGATGTTGATGCTTTGGTGTCCACCTCTGCACCAAACATCCTCAGTTCAACTCCATTTATTGGGGTGACACTAGAAAAAGCTGAACAGCTTTTTTCTATGTTTCCAGACGCTGATAAGTGTTTCATATATCTGGAGGGGAAAAAATGCTACTTTAGCGCCTATCAGGCTGTTGAAATTGAAGTAGTAAAAACAGCCTTTTTTTAGTATATTTGTGCGCACAACACTCCGGTTTGATTGAGGAAAGTTATGCGCGGAACTGATGTCCAGAATGAAGCTCTTTTTGCCTATGTGACGCCTGAGTCATTTGTACCCAAGGATCATCCCCTGCGTGCTATTCGCAGTATGGCTGATCAGGCACTTTCCGAGATGAGCCCGCTCTTTGACAGC
>Ga0074197_1000856_pt1 | contig 31755 bp, 36 predicted proteins | sample EPASupsiteSAE305_FD_64526 | JGI IMG/M metagenome (GOLD analysis project Ga0074197, IMG submission 64526) | Bioremediated contaminated groundwater microbial communities from EPA Superfund site, New Mexico - SAE3-05 reassembly with SPADES | ecosystem: Environmental > Aquatic > Deep subsurface >...
CCCCCCGCGGATAGATGGCGATTTTGTGGCTGCGGGCCAGGTTCACTATTGCCTGGACCATCTCGGCGCTGGTGGGCAGGACAACCACATCAGGGGCCTGCCGGGGCAGATCGGCGGTGGCATCGTAGCTGTAGGCCACCAAGTCGACCTTGCCGGTCAAAACGTTTTCTTTGCCCGCTACGGCCTCGAGTTTTTCAATAATCGTCTGTGCAAGCATGCTGTTCTCCTCGTTGCGCTTTTATGCTGATGGCTGTCCATTTGCCAGGTGCGGCCGTAGCGATCAGGCCAACTGCCGCGGTATTGTTGTCTTACCAATTATCACCTGGAAAGTTATCTGTCAAATGAAATATGGCCGACCCCCCCGGCAACAGCATCTTACTGCGTTTGGGGCGGAAACTGGGTCTGGAATGGGGGCGAAAAAGGCGGGTGATGGCCAACAACTGTCAATGGGCACGACAGAGGATAACTGCGCCTTCGCTTCGCCAAATTTCGGATTTTTCAATGAACAAGACGCTAAAATGGCCGTAGCGTTCGGCTTATAACCAACAGCATCAGCCCGCAAGGCTGAAAATCGCCCCCGACAGCCCTAGGAGGGGAGGTCTGGCTGAGGGCGCCACGGATTCAGGATTGTTCCCGGACCACCCTTAATGCAAACAGCTTGAAAGTCCATTTCCAACTGAGGCAAAACATCATATTTCAATTCGAAATCGTCCAGTTTGGTTGCCGCTTTCATACCAAATTCTCTCGCATGAAATTCGTCTTCGAGTTCTTGTTATCCCATCCACCCCTTAAGGGTAATGTTATTTTCTGCAAAAAGTTTCAGGCATGATTTCACTACATTGGTATCATAAAGAATATCACTGTTATTAGAAATTTCCTCGAGTGCTAAGTCAATGCCAGGTGCTGGCCGATAGGGGCGGTGGGAAGACATGGCTTCCACAACATCAGCTACAGCTATAATTCGTGCCTCTAAAAGAATGTCTTCGCCCGACAATCCCACAGGATAGCCTTTGCCATTCATTCTTTCATGGTGTTGATAAACGATTTCTGCAATAGGCCAGGGAAAGGAAATATTTTTGAGAATATCGAATCCAACTTGGGGATGGACATGAATCAACTCTCTTTCTATATGAGTCAGCTTTCCTGGTCTATTTAAGATTTCCGCAGGGACATAGATTTTACCTAGATCATGAATTACCCCGGCCAGCCGAATTCCTTCTGTCTGATCGTGAGAAAGTTTCATTTCTTTGGCAATCGCGCAAGCCAGTTCAGCGACTCGAGTTTGATGACCCGCCGTGTATGGGTCTCTTGTTTCGACAGTCAGCGCAACGGCAGAAATAATCCCTTCCAAGGCTTCTTTCAGTTGGGATTCTTTTTGCTTGATTTTCCGTGTTCTTTGCTCGACCTTCTTTTCAAGATTCTTATTGAGTGCAATGAGTTCCTGATTTTGTCTTTTTGTGAGTTCAGCAAGCCTTTTATTTTCGACTATTAAAAAGTGTTGTTTGATAGCCTCGTTGATTGCTGATTTTAAGTCATCATTCCCGCATGGCTTCGTGATAAAATGAAATATTTTACCTTTGTTAATCGCTGATAATACTGAGCCGATTTCAGCATCACCAGATAAAATCATTCTGATAGTATTAGGACATTGAATTCTTACTTTTTCCAGAAGTTCTGTACCTGTCATTCCAGGCATCTGCTGATCTGCGACAACAACGGCAACCTCTCTTGTGGCCAGTTCTGCCAAAGCTTTTAACGGATCATCGAATGTTGCAACTTGGTATTGTTCATGCCTGGTGATCCGGAGAATAGCCTGAAGGATGTTTGGATCGTCATCAATAAAAAAAACAATCGGTTTTGTCATATTAACAATTGGGAATAATTCCCGCAGTCCCCTTTCAACCAGTTGGTTATGGCCTTCTGCTGGAACTCGGCATTATACATTATCATGGTCAACTTCACTTTTTCGCTTCCTATTATTTTATCTTCAAGACATAAATTGAAAATTATAGGTTTCCACGGCATATCGTTTTTGTCATGTAAGCATTTTAGGTATTTACATTTACCTGCTCATCTTCTACTCCAGCCTCGTTAGATAGGCATCTTTGGTCAGCCAGAGTTCTTCAATGCTGTACACCATTGCCAATGGTCATGCATTAGCAGATGCCTGGACTTATCACGGCGCACACCTGCTGCAAACCCGCGTACAGATCGTAAACGACGATCTGCGGGGAAAAATCCCGGTATAAACACGGAGGAGCAGGCACCACTCAAGGCCATGGCATAGAACCCCAGCCCCCGGATTATTTCACTCTCCTAATGCTGCTCTCTTCATAATAGCATCTCCCGGCAGAGATCCATCCATACCTGATATCGCTCTCCAGCTCCAGCCTGTTCTAAATAGTTGTGGTTGAGCCTCGGTGGTTCACCTACGCTCCGGTCGGGAAAAAGCTCGTAATAAATCACATCAGCAACGTGAACGGCAAGGGTCGGGCAAAATGAGGGTTCCGGGTAGATGTCTAATCGGTGATGAAAGGCGATGGCCTCAATCACGCCTCCGGGTAATCCCCACAATTCAAGAAGGTAACTGCCGACATCGCTATGGTCGGAATTAAAAACCTGCTGTTCAGCTTGGTAGAGGAGGATATTCTGTTCCTTCGCCATGACTACCGCTTGAATATACGAATCGTGGAGGCTCGAGAACAAGAGCAACTTCCCAATATCATGCATAATGCCGGCCATGAAAATAGTATCTATCAACTGTTTATTAGCTGTTTCCGCCTGCGCAATTTTTCTGGCAAAGGCAGCGGTCGTGAAGCTGTGATCCCATAACTTACCTACCGGAAAAGTTTTTGAGGTGGTTGTTTTTAACTCTGAGAAAACACTAAAACCTAATACCAACGCTTTTATCGTGTCCAGGCCAAGTAAATTGACCGCATGAACTGGGCTATCAATATTCTTGTACAGGCCAAAAAAAGCAGAATTGACAAGTTGCAGAACCTTGGCGCACATGGCCATATCTTTGGTAATAATGGCGGCAACCTCTCCGATTAAGCATTCCGGATTCAGTAGTTTGTTCTGGAGTTCTGTGTAGATGGCGGGAAGGCTTGGAAGATTTCCAAGGCGTGAAACAATAGCTTTCAGTTGTTCATTTTTCATCAAATCCTGCAGAGTACAAGCCCTTCCAAGAACTTTTTTAAGTAGTTCCGGGGCAACGGGCTTTGCAAGAAACTGATGGGCCACTCCCACCGTTTGCAGAATAGAGACTTCGTCAGCCTGGCCTGACAACATAATGCGGATTGTCGTCGGATACTTTTCCTGAACGGCTGCCAGGAGAGTGGCGCCGTCCATGCCGGGCATCCGCATATCGGAAATAATTACATCAATATGCTGCCCTGCGAAAATTTCGAGAGCATCCCGGCCACTTTCTGCAAAAAAGAAGTCAACTTCATCCTGCATGGGGCGGAGCATCCTTTTGAGGCCGTCAAGGATGTTAGATTCATCATCAACAAAAAGGACAGCTTTTTTCATAGGGATGTCCGGATGTTTTTGCGCCGCGTAGGGGCAGGTTTGATTGCACCTCTCGACAAACGAATAATAAAGTTGGTTCCTTTCCCTTCAATAGACGTAGAATCGAACGCTGGAAGATGTCCAGTGGAGGCTCTGGCACACCAAAAATTTAATCCGCTCTTAAATTTTAAGTTATTGGAAGTTTTTCTACCTTTTCTGCATCGCATCCCGCACTTTGACGGCCAGATCCTTCATAGAGAATGGCTTGGGGATGAAGTTCACGTCTTCGTCCAACACACCCCGGTGGGCTATCACGTTAGCTGTATAACCGGACATGAACAAAATTTTCATGCTGGGGTAAATGGATTGCAACTGTTTCGCCAAGTCCCGACCGTTCATGTTTGGCATGACTACGTCGGTGATGAGAAGTTGTATCTCGTTCGTGTGTTCCTCGGCTAGTCTAATAGCCTCGTCCGGTGTGCCTACGGTCAGGACCCGATACCCTAAAGTTTCCAGCATTATTTTGGTCATCGTCAGGAGCACAATCTCATCCTCAACCACCAGCACTGTCTCGCCGCAGCTTAGAGGGGTTTCTGTAGCTATTTTTTTTTGAATATCGACGGCTTGACTCGCGTACCTGGGCAGGTAAATTCTAAAAGTCGTTCCTTTCCCAGTTTCGCTATAGACGTTGATGTATCCATAGTTCTGCTTGACGATGCCATACACCGTAGATAGCCCCAGACCGGTTCCCTGCCCCAGCAACTTGGTGGTGAAAAACGGCTCGAAAATTTGATTAATGGTTTCCTTGTCCATGCCGCATCCATCGTCGCTGACAGTCAGCACAACATACTCACCTGCTACAAACCCAGCATGATGAGCGCAGTAGGTTTCGTCAAAGGCTATGTTTTCCATTTCGATAATGACTTTGCCGACGTCGGTAATGGCCGACCTGGCGTTGACACAAAGATTGGCCAAGATTTGTCCGAATTGGACGGGGTCCACCTTGACCAGACACTGGTCGTTCTTAGGCAGCCAGATCAGATTGATGTCCTCACCGATAAGTCGCCTGAGCATCTTGAGCAGACTTTCCACGGTATGGTTCAGGTCAAGCACCACAGGATTGATTGTCTGCTTGCGGGCAAAGGCCAGCAGTTGCTGGGTAATTTCTGCGGAACGTTTTGCGGCCTCAAATATTTCCACAAGGTCGGCATGCAGCGGTTCGGTCGGGTCGATCTTGTGGAGGGCCATTTCCGTATAACCAAGAATCACGCTGAGCATATTATTGAAATCGTGGGCCACGCCTCCCGCCAACAGACCCACGGCTTCCATCTTCTGGGCTTGCTGAAACTGGGCCGCCAGTCTGAGTTGCTCGGTGATGTTCCTTTTGACGGCTACGTAGTTGACAATCTGACCTGAATCGGCGCGAACCGGCGAAATCGTCACCTCCTCGGTATAAAGAACCCCGTCCTTGCGCTTGTTGACTATCCGGCCCGTCCAGGTTTTGCCGCCGGAAATGGTATCCCAAAGAGTACGGTAAAAAAGTTCATCCTGCACCCCGCTCTTGAAAATACGCGAATTCTGGCCAACGGCCTCCTCTTGGCTGTAGCCTGTCGTCCGTTCGAAGGCCGAATTGACGAATTGGATGTTCCCTTGCGCATCGGTTATGACAATCGTCTCTTCGATCTGTTCGAAGGCCTCGAGCAAACGCTTGAGCTTGGCCTTGACCTGCTTGTGTGCGGTGACATCACGAATGTTACACTGGATCAATTTCTTATGGTCCACCAGGTAAACAATGCTAACAAATTCTACAGGGATGGTCCGCCCATCGTGAGTTTTTAGCGGCAAATTCTCGTAGCGGATGTATTCATTATCTTGCAGGGTCTTGAACGCCTCCTTGGACGCGTCAATGTCTTTGAACGCACCGAGTTCCCAGATATATTTCCCGCAGAATTCGTCGAAAGCATCACCGAGTAACTCCACCAGGCGAGGATTGATATCAACCACCTTGCCGGTATCGGCATTGAGGATCAAAATACCGTCCCTGGTGGATTCAAAGATCCGTCGATAGTACTTTTCGGAATCTTGCAGTACCTCCCAGGCCTTCTCCTTTTCCAGCAACATTTCTTCCAGCAGCGTAATTTGTCTCCTCAGCTTGGTGTTGGTGAGGAGAAGTTGGTTTTCGACACTGGTGTCTGTCATGGCTTTATGACCGTGATATTTTTTCCCTCTCGGCTCAGTAACCAAGTCTAGCGGCTTTGCTGCCGAGGTCGATCCTAATATCGAGAAGGAGCATCTTCGCTATTTTACGGCGGCCAGGGAGGTTTCGATCCTGGCGAGGCGTTCTTCGAGCCTATCCATCGCCTCCGGCAAGGCCTGCTGGTTCTTGGCCTGAGAACTGAAAGCGGGGTTGTTCACCCACCAGTCCATACCCATCTCCTTGGCCTTGTCGACCGAGCAGATGACGAGACGAATCTGAATCGTTAATAGCTCCACATCGACTAGAGTGATTCGGATATCGCCGGCGATGACAATGCCTTTATCCAGGATTCTCTCAAGCAGATCCGCCAGATTCGTGCTTTCCAGAGAATGTCGGGCACCGCGTTGGATTGCCATATTGCAACCTCCTTTATCCGGTTGTTAGATATAAAATCAATTATTAGAAGAAAGCGAAGCAGATGGACGGTTTTCAACCACTGCTTATAACAATTTCCCCAAAGGTCCCAAATCCAGATTCAAATCGTCGCTTTCAAGACCGAATTCGCTGGAGATCCTTGCGATTTCCTCGGACTGACGCATCAACGTAAAGCCAAGACGCTCAATCTCTTCATCTGTAAGTCCTCCTCCTTCAATCCTACGGATTGCTTGTTTCTCCAAAAGTTCGTGAAGGAGATTGATCACGGTCAGAACAAGTTGGGCTAGACCGTTTTTTTTCTTATCCTCATCGAGGTTAATACGGCTCGAAAAGGCCCTGTTGCCTTGCGGCTCCATGGTTTTTGAAAAATCGCTTATGTCTGGCGACGCTACCCTTGATCCCGATGAATAAGAAACCCTGGGACTCGAATTCGTGTTCATAGCACCAAACCCTCCTCGCGCCGGGCCGTTTCCACGGAGGTCAGGATGACCTGTAGACCCAGATAAACAAGATCAATGTCGGCAACGGAGATCATGACGTCGCCGACAATCACGGCGCCTTTATTGAGGACCCGGTCCAGAACCTCGCAAAGGCTGACATGTTCATTTCCATTCAGTTCATAATCAGACATGTTGCACCGTCGTAATATGGGTTTTTCGGGTGGAAATACCTTGTTGTGAGTCGACTGTTTGTTCCATGCCAGTGTCTTTGCCTCATTTCTTTAGTTCCCCTTGTTAGCGGACTGGTAAAGAATCAGTCCCAAGGCGTAGAGATTTTCGATCCCCCGTGGATCATTCTGCCGATACACCACTGATTGATTGATGCCGGGGTACGACAGGGCGAATTTATTCCGAATAACAGATTCCCGTTGGAACAGGGAACCGCAGAGAGGATCGGAACTTTCAGGTGTTGCCATGTTTAAAAACAGACCGGGGACCACAATTTCCAGACGCCTGCAAGCGGCGACAAGATCCGTTGTTTCCGCAAAGGACATTTCTGTAAGGATGCTGACACAGTAGAGAGCCGCTTGGGACGGGTCGCGCAGGATTGACCGCAGACGTTTCAGATCCTTGGATAGCCTGACCAAGCGCTTTGCTATCCCTGGCAACCGGAAGATCTTCCGATACTTCAAGAAGAGGTTGAAAAACGCCTTTAACCATTCATCGACGATCTCCGGCAATTCCAACAGTCTGACTAGATGACCCGTCGGTGCCGCGTCGAGGATTAGGAGGTCGTAGCCTTTTGGAGCCAGGAAATCCATCACCGCCGCCAGTGCCATCAGCTCATCGATTCCCGGAGGCGATAGGTCCATGATCCGTTCCATGACTTCACGATCAAACGTCAGGTCGAGGTTCGGCATCAACTGGGAAAGAAATTGCGCAAGTTCCTTCTGATACTGATTTTTCAGTGCCATAAAATCGGCGGTGGCATCCATTTCCAAGGCCCATAGCCCCGGTGCCGTCTGCTTCGGTTGGGGACCAAGGGGCATGTCCAGGCAATCGGCAAGGGAATGGGCGGGATCGACCGAAAAGAGCAGAATCCGTTTTTCCGGATAGGTCTTTGCCAGGTGGAGGGCCGTGGCACAAGCCAGAGTGGTCTTGCCGACTCCCCCTTTGCCCGCAAAGACGAGCATTACCATTTCCGGCAGGGGCAGGGAGAGAGGGCTATCGACGCGGGGTGGTACCGGCGGTAAGGATAACGGGATTTTTCCAAGGGATGGCATCAATTCCGTCAGACCTCCCCAAAAGGACCGAAGTGATTGCACACCGCGAATTTCTTCGGGATATATGGGAACCCCCCAGAGTCTGAGATGGGCAAAAACCGGATCGTGAAAAATGTGGGCAAGTTCCTGCAACTGGCGGGCGCGGATATGGCGGCAGATCAGGCACGGACTTTCCGGGTACAGGCGATTGATAACCACATCCATGACGCATATACTGAGGCGCTTCAATTCCTGGATCAGATCAAGCGTCTCCCCGAGGCTCAAAGCCTCGGCCAACATAACTGGGACAAACCGGCACTGCTGATGATCCTTGAGGAGTTTTTTCATCTGTTTGACGGAGGCGACGAATCCTTCGATGAAGTGATCAAGGTCGTCCCGCTCATAAGCCCCCCGGAAGAGCTTTTTCATGAAACGGTGCTTGGCTAAAAGAACGTCCAATGCCTCCAACCACTTCTGGATCAGGTCGGGCATTTCCAAGAGGCGTAGCGTGTGTCCCGTCGGTGCCGTATCCATAATGATCCCGTCGTAGGTCCCTTCATCGAGCCAACGGCTGATCTCCAGAAAGGCTATGAGCTCGTCCATCCCTGGCAGAGAAATCTTCAAAAAACGATTGATATCTTCTTCGTCCAGAAAGGTTCCCCGGGAGGCGATTTCCCGAAGTCTTTGCCGATTTTTTTCCTGAAATGCCTGGAGATAGGCCGGTGCGTCCAATTCTAGAACTTTCAGATTGGGAGGCAGTTTGGCTCCAGCGAAACTGTCTTGAAGGGAATGGGCGGGATCGGTGGAAATTAGAAGCAGGGATCTTTCAGGATGACGGGAAGCGAGCTCCAGCGCTGTTGCCGCCGAGGCAGTAGTTTTTCCCACACCACCCTTGCCGCCAAACATGAGGAGCCGCACGCCCGGATCGGATAAAAAAAGCGGAATTTCCCCGTTGTTTTTCATGGCTTTGGTCGTCGATTCGGTAACTTATCCTGGGCAACAACCTCATTATCATCATCATCATCTTCTTCTTCATCATCTCCGGCGGTCCTCTCCTTGATGGCATCGAGACGGTCGAGGAGCTCCTTTTCCGCGGCGTCGAATTCCGCTTCCGTCATCTGCCCCGTCTCTAGCATCATATAGAGCTCGCTGAGCTTGACCGTGATGTTCTCCGCCTCGCTCGCTTGTTCCTCCTCGACGGCGTGGTGAATCTCCTTGAAAATCCAGAATAGGCCTCGTGCGGGCGCCAGAAGGATGTCGTCAACCAGGAACATTCTATCCTCCGCAGGGGATGATGGGGAATGCGAGCCAGGGTTGGCTCTTCAGACTCGAAGCTCTACGTCCACAAAATTGTGAGGTGCCCAGGGGCCATTGAAATCGAAAGTAAAATTATTATCGAAACCTTGTGCCGCTTCGAATATAGCCGCCTCGAAATCATTAGCCACCATCTCTCGCCCGACTAGGCAGGCCAACTTCATAACGTCCCGTTCGGTTCGAGGAATGTTCCTCTTGATTTCAAAACAGGCGGGAGACAGAATCGTCTCTACCCTATCCGTGTGTTCCTCCCGGTCATCCTGAAGGACCCGGTCGAAGAGACGTCCGACTTCGATTTTGTCTTCCTGGGTGGGGGCACGGCTATTCCCTAAGAACTGGTCCCTTGCCGCCCGGATCTCCGTATGCGTGTTAACAAAATACTCAAAAATATTTGGCACATCCCATGCGACACGCAGCCCCATCTCCACCTTGCCATGAACACGGCGAAGCTGTTCGGTAAAGGGTTTTCGGTTGAGCGACAGGATTCGTTTGATATCTTTTTCCCCTTCCGCAATGACGCCGAAAGTGATAGGCAGGGGGGTCTCTTCTTCCATAAGACGTTTTAAAACGGCCTGGTGCGCCGCTATATGGCGGCGTTCCGGGCGGATCTTCCCATTGCTGAAATTGCTGACTACCGCGGCGACCTGGTTATCCGCAATGAGATAAACAGACTCTCCGTCGATGCCGATATCGCCGAGTTTACGGTCTCCTGTCGCCGGGATTACGGCATAAAGATATTTCCCCTCATTCTTCGCTATTTTTCCGCCCATATTATCACTCCCCCTGTACAGCCCTCTTGGCTGTCATTTATTCGAAAATGTCATTTCGGACTTGTTTTGAAACCTGTTTTTATTCCTGGATTCACGGCTCCGCGGGTATGACGATGCAGAGAATGGGAAAACAGTCAGGGGTATATCTCATTATCGGTGCTACGTGTCAGCTTAATGAATTTGACAGATTTGATAAGACTTTCTGCTAGCTTTACCTCCAACAGGGCACTGCATACATAGCACTTTACCTGCCCTTCATAGTCACTATAAGTCTCATCAAGCTCGATGCGGTGACCGCAGGATAGACAGTTAATTTTCATTTTTGCTTCTCCTTGTTCATCAGGACTTGCGCGTGAAATCTCGGGAGCTCATACAATAGTATTTATCTTTGAGCGGACGGTATTCTGCTTTTTACAGCGCCTTCATGTCGGGCCCACTGCCCGATCAGCCAACGAAAGCGCAACCTCCGGTTGGCCAAGCCAATAGTTTCATGTTGGACTCGCCGCGCTTCCCCGGCACCTTGAAAAACCCCTGTATGGGTTCGACAGACCCGGTGCCCCGGTACGCAACGATTCGTCGGAATATGGTGCGAATCATAGATAGTCAACATGTCGTTTCAGCCCATTCAATATTTGATCTTAAATGATCCTGCCGTTGTTTGCGGTTTGGCTGTCGCCGGAAGCACTTCAAGACCCGGCAGGCGCTGGCGCCGAACCCCATTTCCTTCCAGTGCAGTAATAATTTCTTGCTTTTCCACTTCAATATCCTTGAACCGTTGATCAATGAGCCGCACCCTTTCTAGAGCACTCGCCTTTTCCTTCTCTCGACGGAACTTTTCCATCTCGAGGAGGCTCAGCTTCATGTAGGCCTTGTAAGGAATCGTACCTTCATCTACACGGGCAGAAAGCGTCTTGATGTCCTGCACACCTCTCATAATTCTTTTCGTCATTAGCGATCCTCTTTAACTTTGATAGCCCCGTAAAAAAGATTTTTAAAAAACCGCATCTGAATAAAATTAAAATGTTGAGATAGGCAAAATAGTCGCCTTTTGACTTTTTATGGGATCCTCAAAGTTCGCCTTGACCGGTTTTGGGGACTCGCAAAACTTACGGATCACCTCTTCCACCTTCTCCATCATGACCGGCTGGCCGCCTCGGGTAATTTTGGCGGTATCCGTGGCCAGGACGTCTCGGCAAATCATTTGGAAAAATACATCATTTGCACGGGCACGTCGATTTTGAGATGCAAGGATCCGACCGATGGCAATCCCCGCTCGGATGGTAGGTCTGTGATTGCTCACCCCGAAACTCCGTAATTCCCTGACGATATCCACTATTCGTTCGGAATCTATCTGGGGGAGGTTCGATTTTTTCATAACAATCATGATTTCTGTATCCCGGTCATAATGGTCCAACTGAATGGTGATCAGGCGGTCCATTAGAGCGTCCTGGGTCTTGTGGACTCCGGCGTATTCTTCCGGGTTGGAGGTAAGAATCGCCCGGAATTCGGGATGAACGGCCATGTATCCTTTTCCGGAGCGGCGAAGTTTTGGCAGGTTCAGAATCCCCTCAGAAAGAACGCTGAGGAGCGCATTGTTGGCCTCTGGTCGGGAGCGGTTGAATTCATCATAAATAAAGACCTCCCCTCGCTCACAAGCTGTGGTTAACCGGTTGTCAACCCAAAGGCTTTTCATCTCTTCCTCTGTTTTCAGAACCGAGTGGATATAATTGTCAACCACTTTATTTTTTCGGTAACCGGAATCCTTGCCTACCAAATCGGAACTGCCGAATTCATCGTCCCCGTGGACGAGGGTGACGGGCCGTCCCAGTTTAGACGCCACGTGAAAGGCCATAGTTGTCTTTCCCGTTCCGGCCACACCAGAAAAATGAACGGGATAGCCAGCCACCAAGTAAGCCAGAGCCCGCTGCGTGACCTGCTCTACATGGGGAGAAGAAATAAAGCTATCGCTAGGCTCGGGCTGAACGCTGTCTTCCCCAACCGATTCGCGCACGGTTGAAGTGCTGACGATTCTTGCGGCATTCTTATTCATGAACTCCTTTCTCCTTCCTGAATTATTTCATTATCCATCCGGTACCCCGGCATTTCAGACAGGCCATTGCCGGGGCCGAGGCATCATCGCCTAAACCTTTACATACGGGGCACGAGACAATCGGTAACGAGGGTAGGTGGACAGCGCCCCTGCCGCCACAGGTGGTACAGGTAAGGGTCTTGATAGCCCCTGTCCCTTCACAATGGGCACAGGCTACGGCCGGAGCTTGAACCCTAACTTTGCCGCTTCCCCCACAAACGCAACATTTGGAAAGGGAAGACATGATATGAAAAGGATCTCTGCCCCGGCCACGGCAAAAGGCGCAGGTCAGTTCCTCGAACCCAGCCGGGGCATGGCTCAGACGTGTTCGTTCCATGCAAACCTCCCTTATGATCATTTTCCGACTTAGGAGCTGCTGGTAGTATATTCACCGCCCCGTTTCGCCTTGTTCGTCGCTGTTTTGGCTGGTCATTTCATTCAGGTTTTGAGCTTGGTGCGTGGGGGACGTCGAGGCTTAGGGCGCTGTGAAGGCCGTTTTTTTTTTCATCCCCTTTAGGCGTTTCTGTGACTGTGGTAGAGGGCATTTTCGCCTTGGTCTCAGGTACAGCCGCCGTCTCCTTCTGTGATGCCTCCACCGGCGTTGATATGGTTTTTTTTGCGACCGCCGGTTCCTTCTTCTTCGAAACGAGTTGGGATTTTTCAGGATCTCGGGCGCTCCATGCTAGTCGGGCGCCCATCAGGTCATCCGCCGTTTCTTTGCACATACCCTTGACCTGTCTTCTCATTTCTTGTAGGAAGACGCTTCGGTCATGTCTTCCTTTTCGAGCCATATCGTCCCGTTCTCGAGAAAAGGCGCCTAGCAGAGAGTTCACCTCACTGGTCACGGCAGTAACAAAGGCCTCCCTCTCCCCACGGGTTTGTTTGGCCATTGCGGCATGGGAGGATCTGAAATCGGTCCGCATGGCAGCAACAGCCATGGTCAGTCCCCTTGCCCCATGCGCTAAGTCCTGCATCATTGCGCCCCTGGCGCCTCGTAAGGCTTCAACTTCCCCGCGCAGGCGCGTCATGTCATCGGTTAAATTGCCCATGATGAGTCTCCTTCATCTTCGCCAAATGCGAAAAAAACCTGTGCAGGCGGAGGCCCCTGAGCCACCGCCCCACAGGCATTTTTACCTTATCCTCAAGCCGGAGCTGCGGCGCTGGCGGTAAGGCCAATCGCTTCAGCGTACTTGAGATAGGTTTCAACCGAAGCAATCACGATTCTTGCTTCAATGGAAAGCAACTCAATACCAACCAGAGATACTTTCACCCAAGCGTCGATGACGATACCTTTGTCCAATATCCGATCGACAACTTCTGCCAAACTCGAAGAATCTGTTGATTTCTGAACCTTAGCCATCGCTATTTCCTCCTTTTTGTAAGTTATCGTTTATTTTGCTTTGCCAAACCAAGCCTGAGCGGCGCCTGCAAGATCTGAGGCGTTCTCTTTTCTCATTCGGCCGACCTGCTTCTTGATCCTCGCTACGTACGAAGCCCGCTCTTTCCTGGTTTTTCTGGTCATCGCGGCATGGTTGGCGGCAAATTCAGCCTGCATGGCTGAAACCGTGGAGGCCAGAGCCTTAACCCCGCGCGCCAGTTCTTGCATCAGCACCCCTCGATCACTCCGCAAGGCGTCGACCTCCCCGCGCAAACGGGTCATGTCATCGGTCAAATTACCCATGATGATTATTCCTCATATTCTTCTGAAATCGGCACACCCATGAAAGCGGGCGCATCAAAAGCTCCCACCCCATGGGCATCCTGCAATCAGTCTTATGCCGGAGCGGCCGCACTGGCGGTGAGACCAATTGCCTCAGCATACTTGAGGTAGGTTTCAACCGAAGCAATCACGATTCTTGCTTCAATGGAAAGCAGCTCAATACCGACCAGAGATACTTTCACCCAAGCGTCGATCACGATACCCTTGTCGAGGATACGATCGACAACTTCTGCCAAACTCGATGAATCTGTTGATTTCTGAACCTTAGCCATTGTAATTTCCTCCTCATCTTTATGTTATTGTGATCTTTCCAAAAACCTCAGCAGGCCTGCCTTGTATCCTATAATAGCAATATCCGTGCCAGTTGTAAAGAAGTGAGTAAGCTATGTAACTATCCGTATTGAATAAGTATTCATGAAGGGGCGAGACCCTTTCGTTGCGTTTGGCGGTGGTTGGGGAAACGTAACCATGGAACCGGTTCCCATGATGTGGGGAAGATTTTCCCTATCGACAGACATAGCGGCTAAGGACGCTTAAAATATCATTGTTATCGAAAGGCTTACCGACGAAGGCGGTTATCAATCCCGACTGTAGGGCCTCCTCAATAGTCAGGTCGTCCTGGTAGAAGTAGCCGGAAACGATGACGATGGGCAGATAAATATTTGCTTTGCGGAGCTGCCAAGCCAATTCGAGACCATCAACGTCCGGCAGTTTAGCATCTAAAAAGGCCATGCCGAAAGTATTGCTTTCTGTCAGGGCAATTGCTTCCCGGGCGCTCAAGGCTTTCATGCTGAAAAAACCCGCTTTGCGGATGATATTTTCCAGGGTCCAACACATTTCGGGCTCGTCATCGACAACGAGAATCGGTGCATGTACTTCATTCATGATTTCCCCCTACCACAACTGGACGGCAATCTTATTGTGAAGATGCTGCCCCGACCTTCCATGCTTTCCACGTCAATGGTTCCGCGGTGCTGCTTTATAATAGAATAACAGAGGGATAGGCCGAGTCCGGTTCCTTTTCCCACCATGGACGTCGTATAAAAAGGATCGAAGATCTTCCCAATTTCACGGGGGGAGATGCCGCACCCGGTGTCCGTAACCTGCACCTGGACCTCGGAATGGATTATTTTCACGTCAATTTCAAGACGCCCGCCGACGGGCATGGCGTTGATGGCATTCAAAAAAAGATTCATGAATACCTGTTGCAGCAGGGTGGCCACCCCTTCCACCTTTATCGGTTCTTGCAAAAAGGATGTATAGATTTCGATTTTGTGGATATTGGCGTGATAGGTTACCAGGGTCAGAGTTTCTCTGATCATAGAAACAAAATCAACCTGGGTCGTTCTGGTCGTGGTGGAAGGATGAGAATATTTGAGGAGATTCTCGATGATTGCCGAGGTTCGCTGGATGCCCTTGTAGATCTTTTCTGCGCAATCCTTGTGAAACTCCGGCGTGCCATTTTCTTCCATAAGAAACTGGGCGTTGGACGAGCAGATGGCCAAAGGATTTCTGATTTCATGGGCAATGCCGCCCGCCATGACCCCGAGGGCGGCAAATTTCTGGGATTGATGCAGTTTCGTCTCGAATTTTTGTTTTTCCGTCAAATCCCGGCCCACCGCTACGACACCCGCCGTCTGGTTATAGCTGTCGTCCTTCAGGGAGGAAAAAACCCAGGAAACGGGAATGGCTGCATCCTTATTGGTCCGCAAGGAGCATTCCTTCGTCTGTGCGCGTTTATGGATATCAATCCGGGAAAAAATCTCTTGGATATCCGTGTGGTCTTCATCGGTACAGAAGTCGGTAAAAAAGCGCTCCCGTGCCTCCGCCTCGCTATAACCGGAGAGTCTCTCTGCTGCTGCGTTCCATGTCAGAATCATCCCCTTTCTGTCCATGGAAATAATAAGGTCGCTGGCACTCTCCACGATACTCGCCAGGTTCCGTTCCACCCGCCGTACTTCTTCGCTCAAGCGTACCTGCTCCGTCACATCATCCATGAGAAAGAGTGCCCCTTCCACCCGTCCCTGCCAGGAGAAGGGCAGGATGCTATAGTAATAGGTGCGGATGGGTACCCCGGGGGCGCGGTAGGTCATCCGTTCTCCCTTAGCCGGTTGATTGTTTTCGATAACCCGGTGGATGCGCTTGGTAATATTCATCAAGTCGAGGATGATGGTGGGAAATACCTCTTCCAGCTTGTAGCCGATGGTCGTGGCGAGAGTCCGTCGTCCTTTTTCGAGAAAATTACGATTCGCCGAGACAATGCACATGTTCTGATCGATTAGGAGGACGGACGAGGGAATAGCATCCAGGAGCATGGTGTAGAGTCGTTCGTGCCGTCCCGAAAGGTCTGCTTCCAGAGTTTGTTCCATCTTTGTTTTCCCCTTTTACTTAGCTGTAGCAAGATCGGGAGTGATAAAATTATAAGGTGGCCAAGGGCCGCTAAGCATGGCCTTGGCGTCTCCGTTTGCCGCTATCTGCCCGAAGGTTTCCCGGAAACGGTTGATCTTGCTTTTCGGCGTCAAGAAATAGAGGGACAGAATGACGGTGCCGTTTTTTGTCTCCGTTTCTGTCCGATGTCTTGCGTAAAGCCCAGAAAATGCTTGGTTATAGCGATCGATAAGTGCCTGGCGTCCCTGTAACGACTCATCTTGCATTTGGTAATGGACCTTCCGGCGGGCAAGATAAGCGCGACCATCAACCGATTGTTCACCCATCGGTTGCGCCGTTACTCCTGTAGTAGAAAAAGCATCTCGCCCCTTCATCGTCACCTCCTGCCGCGGCGGACGCCACTCCTTTTTGGAAAGAAGTATTCGGATACCCATTTCGACATGGCCTTCCAATTGAGCAAGCAGGGTTTCATACTGATGCAGCCTCTCCTTCAGGGCGTTCCGAATCGCCTTGCTTCCGTTAAGGAAACAGCCGTATCTCATGGGAACAACCGCCTGCAGGTGATGGAGATCCTCCACAACTTTGCTATAGATCAAGAGTTCGGAAACGGACGGCGCGCCTTCTACCGTGGCCATCTCCGATACGGCTGCGCACAGTCCATGACCAACGACAAAGGATACCACTCGGCTCTTCAGCCCTATCATGGAAGCACCAGCAAGCGCCGGCGCTTTCACGACACCATATATCAGATACGTCATGATCTCTTTTCCTAAAGAACCGGGGCAAAGTGGTACGGTGGCCATGGGCCTGAATTCTCAATTTGGAGTCCCTGGGCTTTATGGCACCTATTCCATTCGTTTGTTATGCCTTGAAAGATCGTCGTCGACCCGTTGGGAATAAGCAAGGCGCCATGGAAAAACATCTCTTTATTCCTTCCCGTGACATCCCGCGACTGGAGACGACATTTACTGATTCCTACGGAAGTTTCACTGGCGATACGCAAGAGGTCGCGCTCCATCTCTTGCAGCCATATCGTTACATCCTTGTCCACGGCCCCCTTGATTTTTTGCTCTAAAAAATAGCGCTTACCGGGAGAAAGCCCTACCAATTGTTCCTTTTCCGCCGCCAGCCGATCTGCCGTCATTCGCGCCCTGGCTTGAGGTCGGTCAACATATCCCTTGAGCGTCCATTCCTGCTTACCCGCTGTATCCCGGAAATACTTTTCCAAGACGTCCTGTCGCTGCCGTAGTGCATCCGCCGCCGCTGTCAGGGAAGAAAATACTGTGCCAAAACGAACAGGCAATACTGGGACTTGTTCCATCGTGGAGAGGACGACCTCTTCATGACGCAGTGCCCGGGGGGCCACCCATTCCAGCGTTTCCATTTTCTTTTGGGCCTCGGAGCCGGAAAAGTCCTCAAGATTAACTTCCGAAAAGACAGCGGCGATGTTCCCGATGGCCTCGACAAAAAGAGGATGCTCCCCGTCAATCCCTTTCCCTTCGATCCTTGGAAGAGGTTCGGCTGGAATCAAGCAGAAAAGATAGAGCCCCAGGCTCATTCTATCCCACCGCGCACTTCCCGAAGAGCGTCCTCGATATCCTGGCGTTGAATGAGGATGACGGCCCCGCCCCCGGTTTTTTCAACGGTCTTCACGACGCGGCGGACGGCTGTCATTGCCGCCTTACGGACGACGGCGGCAATGTCGGCCCCACTAAACCCCTCTGTATTTTCTATAAATTCGGATAGTTGAACCTCGTCCGCTACAGGCTTATTACGGAGATGCACGGCAAAAATCGCCTCCCGGTCTTTCGGCTCAGGCATCGTCATTTCCACGATGTCGTCGAAGCGCCCCGGCCTGAGGACTGCGGCATCTAACATATCCAGGCGGTTAGTCGCTCCTAGTACGAGGACCCCCCGGAGTTCATCGATACCGTCAAACTCAGCTAAAAACTGACTCAGGATACGTTCGGAGACATGAGAATCTGACGCCCCAGCGCTCCGGGTTGGCACAAGGGAATCGATTTCGTCGAAAAAGATAATGCAAGGCGCCGCCTGCCTTGCCTTGTGAAAGATTTCCCGTACCCCTTTTTCCGACTCCCCGACCCATTTCGACATCAAGGCTGGACCTTTGACGGAGATGAAATTCACCTGGCTCTCCGTGGCAATCGCCTTGGCCATCATTGTTTTTCCGCATCCCGGAGGACCGACTAGGAGGATCCCCTTGGGTGGCGTCACCCCTCCCTTCTCAAAAAGGTGGGGATACTTCAGCGGCCATTCCACGGCCTCGACCAAACGCTCCTTTAGGGAAGACATCCCTCCCACGTCATCCCAGTGGATATTGGGGGATTCGACAAACACCTCCCGGATGGCGGAGGGCTCAATTTCGCGCAGAGCAGCCAGGAAGTCCTCCATGCGCACCTCGAGTTTCGAGAGTGTTTCATAAGGAATCCCCGTTTGCCCAAAATCGATATCCCCCATGATCTGGCGTAGACAACTCATAGCCGCTTCCCGGCAGAGGGCCTCCAGATCCGCTCCGACGAAGCCATGGGTAATCTCCGCCAAATGTTCCATGCGCACATCTCCGGCCAGCGGCATCCCCCGGCTATGAATCTCCAGGATATCCAAACGGCCACGCCGGTCCGGGATGGGAATAACGATTTCCCTATCAAACCGGCCCGGACGCCGCAGGGCGGGATCAAGGGCATTAGGAATGTTGGTGGCGGCAATGACGATGACGTTCTGTCTTTTATTCAGGCCGTCCATGAGGGCAAGGAGCTGGGCGACGACCCGCTTTTCTACGTCTCCGACAACATTTTCCCGACGGGGGGCTATTGCGTCGATCTCGTCAAGAAACAGGATGCTCGGTCCCTTCCGGGTAGCCTCTTCGAAGATTTTTCGGAGGTGGGCCTCGCTTTCACCATAAAACTTGTGGATAATCTCCGGCCCACTGATGGAAAAAAAATTGGCCTCCGTCTCGTGGGCGATGGCCCTGGCGATGAGGGTCTTCCCGCAGCCAGGCGGGCCGTAGAGCAGTACACCTTTGGGCGCGTCGATCCCCAAACGTTCAAATACTTCGGGATAGCGCAGGGGCAGCTCGATCATTTCTCGAATGCGTTGGAGCTGGGATTTCAGGCCACCAATGTCTTCATAGGCGAGGGTCCTGCCAACCCCTTCTTCTCCCTGGGATGTGCCGATGACCAGAATTGTGGTCGGGTGGATAATCACCGGACCCTTAGGCGTCACAGCTTCGACCTTGAAAAAGGCGGCACGGCTGCCAAATAGGGCGGCCTGGATCTTTGCCCCCTCCTTGACCGGCAGTCCGTCGAGCAGACTCCCGATGTATTGCAGATCCCGCTCTGCTGGGGTAACGTTGGTCGGCGTCAGGACAATCCGTTCCGCCGGACGGCAATGAATTCTTCGGATTTGCACTAGTTCATCAAGACCGACACCAGCATTCTCCCGGGTCAGACCGTCGAGTTGGACCCGGGACTGGCCACGGATTTCCTGATAGGCAGGCATGATCTTGCAAATAGCCTTGCGTTTGCCCTCGACCTCCACCGTGTCGCCGACGGTAGCCTGGAGCCGTTCGATATCTTCCGGTCCCATTCGGGCCAAGGCTCGGCCGACGTCTTTAGTCAGGGCTTCCGTTACTTTCAACTTAACAAATAGTTTTTCGGTCTCTTGCATGGATTCGCCTCTCCTGTCATCTATCTCGTCTTTTCACAGCGGATGGTCACGATGCCATTGTTGCAGGTTACCTTGATCTTGTCTTTGACTGGGTAATGATTCAGGAGGACTTCTTTCTGGTACTTCTTCGGCCCCTTTTGGGCCGAGATCGTCAGGACATCATCCTGGATATCGATTTTTATATCATCCGGTCCCACGCCGGGCATTTCCGCGATCAAGGTGGTAGCGTCCTCGTCTTCGAAGACATCGATGAGGGGTTCATGGATCTCCTGGACCACCGCCTCGCCAGTTTTTTTATCCTTGCGAATGTTTCCGAAGGGTTCCACCCGGATTTCGTCGTCTTTCCCCCCGAGACCAGTTTTCAAACTGAAACCGTAAACTCCCTTAACGCCGCCTTCCTTAGAGGGGAAGGTAAATTCTCCCTTTTTAGAGACAGTTTCTCCTTTCTCCGAGAGCTCATTCAGCTTTTCGGCAATGTCGGCTAACCCGCTGAGTATTCGACCAAAACTATTCTTCCCCCCTTCCTTGCCCCCGGTATTTTGGTTTGACGCTTTCCCCCGGGAAAGCCGCTCCCCTGTTTCGGCAAAATTCCCCAAATTTTCCAGAAAACCTGTCAGGTCATCCAAAACACCACCCCCGATATCTTCTCGATTTGCGTTTGTTCTTTTACGATCGGTCGTACGTTTTGTTGTCATTATTCTCTCCGTTCTGCTGAATACCGAATTTTTTTATCTTCGTGTGAATGGTTTTGCAATCGATCTGCAACAATCTTGCCGCTTTGGCCTTGTTTCCTCCCGTGAAACGCAGGACTTCGTTAAGAACCTCCCTTTCCACGGCAGATACGCTCTGTTTGACAATTTCATGCAATGATGCATTTTCCCATGGCGTCCCCTGAATTTTCGAGGAAAAAATCAGTCTTGGAAGGGGGGCGGGCTTGATGCTGAGATCATTCGCAGTGATCGTCTCACCAGCCACCAGGGCAGCCCGCCGAATGACCGAGCGGAGCTGACGAACATTTCCAGGCCAGTTGTAAGAAATTAACATTTCAACCGCCTCGTCCGTGAAAGAGGTAACCATTTTTTTCAGCTCAATATTGGCCATATCCAGAAAACGCTTGGCGAGATAAAGGATATCCTCTTTACGCTCCCTAAGCGCTGGCACACAGATCGTGAATTCACTCAGGCGGTAATAGAGATCCTTTCTGAAGGTGTTGTTTGACACCATTTCCTGAAGGTCAAGGTTGGTCGCCACAACAAGTCGAAAATCAACGTCCACGGGTTTAACTCCACCCACCCGATAGAGCTTTCGGTCCTGAATCACTCGGAGGAACTTCGCTTGGGAACCAGCGGGCATATTCCCAATCTCGTCCATAAAAAGGGTGCCGCCGTGTGCCAGCTCAAATTTGCCTATTTTCTGTCGATCTGCCCCAGTGAACGATCCCTTTTCATGCCCAAAAAGTTCACTCTCTAGAAGGTTCTCGGGGATGGCGCCGCAATCAACCGCCATAAAAGGCGCTGCCGCCCTGATGCTGTTTCCGTGAATAGCTTTCGCGACGAGTTCCTTTCCCGACCCCGTTTCGCCCGTGATGATCACAGAAAATTCCGATTTGGCCACCCGCTGAATATCGCCCACGAGGTGGGCGATATTGTCGCTCGGCCCCATACTCTCGATGAGGCTGAAGTTTCCGGTGTATTGATCAGTTAATTTTTTTAAGTTTTTCTTTATTTGGCCTTCCGCCAGGGCTCGGCGTGTAATCCAGACGACCTCGTTATTGTCGAAAGGCTTGGCAAGATAATCATAGGCCCCTTCCTTCATGGCCTCGACGGCCTGATGAATATTAGCGTACGCCGTGATCAAAACCACCGGCAGATGGTCGTCTATCTCCTTTATTTTTCTTAGGACTTCCATGCCGCTCAGGCCCGGCATACACACATCCAAAAGGATGAGAGCCGGAACCTCAAGGTATATCTGCCGCATTGCTTGCTGGCCGTCTGGGGCGGTGGCGACCCTGAACCCTTCCCTTTCCAAGATTTGGGTCAGAATAATTCGAATTTCCTCTTCATCATCAACAACCAAAACATATGGTGACATTTAGCCATTTCCCTTTGAGAGGTTTTGCAAAAAGTCGAATTTAATAAGTAAAAATTATAAAAATTCAAGCAGTTGCATTGGTTGGCGAATAGTTCAAAAAGGATTTTTTTCGACTTTAGCCTCTTCTCCTTTTATCAGAAGGGCGTTGCACGGGATAAAGCACCTGGATATCTTTTGGTAGGCAGCCCTCAAAGTTGTGCAACATTCCCAGAAAAAGGATACCAGTCTCTCCATCCGCCAGGGTTTGATCGATTCTTGCGGCGATAAATGCATCCCGTTTCGCTAACAGGAGGTTGCTGGCTGTCTTCTGCAGGGCTTCCACCCGATTCATTTCTTTTAAATCTCCGGATTCAAGCAGGCGGTGGGTGAGCTGGTATTCTTCAATCAGCAAGTCTGGAGATTCCGTTCCCATGATGGTCGCACCCTTTTCGACGAGGCGAACCAAAAGTTGGTGGTTCAGGCTGCCCTCTTTTGCCAGTTCCTTTACAATATCCAATTCTTTTCCACAGACAGGAACGCCATCCTGATACAAGCGGGTCTGTTCATAGACTAGAGGAAGGCGATTCAAAGTATCTTCAACCGTGGACCAGAAGTGATCGATCAAATTTACTTTCTGGTGCCAGGCCCGCGCGCCAAGTTTTTGCAGGGTGATCTTGCGGATTGACTCGCCCAATGAGCCCATATCCGACTGGCTGTGGACGATGGGAATGTGTAGGAGGGTTCTTGATGCCATAGTTTTCCCGATCAGTCCTCTATTGCTATTTATGAGTTACTTGAATCAGGTTGAACACAATGACTAATTCCAATTTGCATTCAAGATGACACTTTACTGAAATCTGGCCATGGAGGTGAGCCATGGCCAGAAAAGTATATATTCATCCCGATGAAGTGCAAAAAGCCAAGCAGTTAGTGCTCAAGCATCCACGATGGCCGAATACAGGAAAGCGTTATCGGTTCTTCTCTCGATGGTGCGTCATCTCATAGAAGCAAGGATCTTGTGGTACCGAAAAGGGGTTACCTTGGTACGGCTTCCGCACTATTCACCGGAATTGAATCCGGCGGAACAAATCTGGAATATCCTGCGTCGGAACTATTTTGCCAACTGGGTTTTCGACTCGCTTGATACCGCAACCGCTCAAGCAGAATTTGGCTTGACGGAAATGGCGACAAACGAGAAAGCGGTCTACCGCTTAACCAATTGGCCGTGGATTTGTGACATCTTGAACACGAAATAAAATAAGAGCTTATCCGTAAATATTTATTACCTGATAATGGTACTCTTCTGCTAACAATTCAGCCAAGTTGCGGAGGAGACATGCCGAGAATTCGATCATGGGAAGTATCCGCTATCTTTTGGGAACGAGTTGAACCTCTGATTCCACCGGTCGAGCGCGAGCTGGGCAAGAGTCAGTGACCACCGGCAAAGCCGGTGGCTTGAAAGAAATTATTCTTTTAGTAAAAATAGCACTGAAAATGCAGCATTTACGACTTTTGCAAAAGATGCTTCTAATTTTTATTTTATGTTAAAAAAAAATTAAATACAAGGATATCACTGTTAATACGTATAAGTTTTATGAACGTATTGGCATGGCTGGATAAATTATTCGGGTAACTGGCACATTGTGGTTGTTTATTCTCAGGGTCAGTGACCACCATTCGGTGGTCAACCATCTCGAAACAATGATAGTCAAAACACGATGGTCTTTCTGTTCCTGCTCTTTGATGCCCCAGACAACTTCTTTATAGGGGCTCCTCGCTGTTTCAAGTGGGTAAGCCAAAATTCAGTTTGCCGCCGATCAGATAGATCATAGCAATAAGATTCCGAGTGGTACGATACCCTCGCGCTCTGGCTTTAGCCGCTTGAACGAGGCTGTTAAATCCCTCCAGCATTCCGTTGTTGATCCTGGAGTGAAACCAACGAAGCACTCCGTCCCAATGTCGCTTGATTGTATATGCGGCCTCTATGATGGGCTGTAGGCGGCTGTGGGTTGCCCAAAAATACCACTTTTTCAGGAAGAGTTCAGCCGTCTCCGTGGGTTGGGTAAAGAAATCTTGAAAGTTGATGCGGATGTGATAGGCACGAGAGGTTTTCAAGTTGAGTTTTTTGACCTGCAATTCCTCAAGAGTTTTGCGCTGTGCTGACTTTAAGTTATTTTGATTCTTCAGCCAGATATAACGTGTCCGAATCAATTCAGGCCGTTCCTTTTGCTCCTGACGACGTACCTTGTCAACAGCTTCATTGACAATTTTCATGATATGGAATTTGTCAAAAGTCAGGTGGATCGTTGGAAAACAGTCCTTGACTATTGCCACCGGCGGCAAAATCCCCAGAATACACCGGTGAAAAAATGGCCAGTGGTATCAAGTGGGCAAGGTTGTGCGTTGCCCCCCTGTACAGAGGGTCAGGGGGAGTTAATACCTGCCCAGAGGCGTCAAAAATGAAGCCGAGAGAGTGGCGCTGCCGTACCGGCGGCCAGTTTTCGGCGAAGGAGAGGTGGGCGGGTATTCTTTGAGTTTTCTGCGATAACTTGGCCCTCCGAGAATGATTACCTCCGAGTTGAAGACGAGCCGGTCGGCGATGGCGGCAGCGATAGTGGTGAAATCGAACACTTTTCCCCATTCGGCAAAAGGAAGGTTGGTGGTCACGATGGTAGACCCCTGCTTGTGTCTTTTGCTGAAGACCTGGAAAAGGAGGTTTGATCCGAGCGCACCGAGCGGCAGATAGCCGAGTTCGTCACAGACCAGGAGTTCTGGGGTTTGGTAGATCTGTATTTTCTTGTCGAGTGATGCGTCTGCTTCGGCCGCTGCCTGTTGGTTCACGATATCGGCAGCGGTGGCGAAGAGGACCTTGCGATTGTGGTGGCAGGCGGCGGTGGCAATAGTTTTGGCAAGCATGGATTTCCCTGTACCGGGGTTACCGACCAAGATGATGTCCTTTTTTTGGCTGAGGAAGTCGAGGTTGACCAAGGAGAGGATGGTGTTTTTCTGCTCCTGTCGAGAGCGGTGGTGGGCGAAATCGAACTGGTCAATGGTAGGTCGTTCATGCAACCGGCTCTGGATGAGTCGGCGGTTGACCCCATTTTTCCATCTGGCTTCAAGCTCCAGATCGCAGAGAAGTTTAAGGGAGTGGAGCGCGTGGTGATTACCGCTGCGGGCATCCGCCATGACCCCTTCGAGATGGTTGGCCATGACGGTGAGCTTGAGCTGTTTCAAACGGTCTTGGATCTGGTCAAGACTGGTCATGTTCGGCCGTCTTTTTTCTGGTCATGATGAAGGTGTCGTATTCGGCGAGCAGTGGCTCCTCCAGCCGGATCCGGTTGAGCCGCTCGTTGTCGAGTTGGACCGGCGGGTGATTGGTTGTCGGCCTGGCGGTCTGGCGGAGGATGTTTTCGATGGAGTTGGCACCGATGGCCTGATGGGCCAGGGCCTGCCTGATGGCGTCGAGGAGGGGCTGGGAGCCGTAACGGTCTTTGAGCAAGAGCGCCTTGCGGACATCCTTGAGCAGGGGGATGTTCGCCTCGGCCAGGGCTTCCAGGTAGGTTCTGGCATCCTCGCCAAGACTGGCAAAGGCTGCGACTTCAGCCGTGGCCCACTGCCGACGGTTGCCCTTGAGTGCCTCCTGCCGATGATGTGGCGATTCAACCCGTTGCTTGCGCTGCCAGGAGCGTTGGTGGCTGGCGATGGCCCGTTCCTTGTAGTAGATGGTGAGTTTTTGATAGTCGGCGGCGATACTGACCTGCCTGCCAACCGCCCAGGGCGGGACGGTGTAGGCGTTGCCATCGAAGCGAACGGAGAAGTCGACATGCACCTTGGCGGTGATGCGGTCACGCAGATCGAGATCAAGGCCGGTGGGAAGGGGTGTCATGGCAGAGGATTGGTGACGGGAGAGCGGTTTGTCGCCGGTGGTTGCATGGACCCGGACATTGGCAACGGTGTCGCGCCAGGTGTTGGCTTGGCGCTGCAGATCGGCGAGATCGGTGCAGGTCCGGAGCGGCCAGAAGTTGTTGCGGATGTAATGAATAACCCCTTTCTCCACCTTCCCCTTTTCATTGCCGCTGTCAGGGTTGCAGAAGCGGGCGGAAAAACTGTAATACGCCCTGAATTTACTGAAGCTATCTTGCTCAATACGCATCTTTCCCTGAAGAACCTTACGTACCGCTGTCGTTAATTGTCGTAGATCAGCACCGGAAAAATCCCACCAAAAAACTCGAAGGCCTTGATGTGGGCGTCAAAAAATGCCTGCTGACGTTCACAGGGGTAGAACCGGACAAAATGCTTCCCGGAAAATTTGCTCCGCATGCAGAAAAACTTCAGCCGAACCGTTTCGCCTCCAAGAACCGCCGTCGCAGTCCCCCAATCCACCTCCGCTTCTTGCCCTGCCTCAGGTTCACACGCAATGAACACTTGGCCGGCAAGATCAAGACCCAACTCCATTCGCATCATCCGCACATAGCGACGGACATTCGATTCACTCCCCTGGTAAGCCCTGCTCTGTTCGCAATCGATTGTATACCCGCCTCGCCGTGTGGCGCTGCTTCTTCGGCTGCTCTTTGTCCTTCTTCAGCCACTCCTCGATAAGACAACGATACGGCCCCAGCACCGGAAACAGTTGCTGCTCTCGCTCACTGTATCCCCACGCTTCCCCGCGAAGTGCCTTCTTGATTGTGTTGCGCGAATGACCAGTTTGTCTCGCCAGTTCGCTGATGCTCTTGCCGTAGACTCTATGGGACGTCCTGAGGTATTCGTACTGATCCATTTCAAGCAACTCCTCACCTCCGTGTTGAATGTTAAAAAACAACATCCTAACCGAAAGTGCTTTGCTCAAGGTGGTCAATTTTGGGTAATCACTAACCCTCTTTGCTGGTCAATTTTAGGTTAGCATTGCCACTTTTTCCCCGGCTCGGGCCAGGCCCCGGACACCGCGGTCATCAGTCGGGTGCACCTGCACAGCCGGGTCAACAGCAACGGCGTGGCCTACCGCGAGTGGAATTTCACCGCCCCTCGTATGAACCTGGAAGTGCACCTCCATGATCCGGACCCGCGCAGGGCACCCCGCCCCCCAGGTATGCACCTGGAGCACTACCAGTATCCCCACCTCTACCAGCAGTCCAAACAGGGCCAGCGCTACATCAAAATCCAGATGTTCCGCCAGCTGGCCTTCCGTCAATGGATCGAGGCCGACTCCGATGTCTCGCGCTACCTGCCGGGCTCTGTCTTCCACATCCACGACCATCCGTCGCAGTAGGAACGCCGGTCACCCAGCGTCCCCTGCACAGATCCCGGCGTGCGGTATTCCCGCACCGGGCTCCTCAGTCATAATCACTCGCGCAGAAAGGTCGGTCCTCACGCAAGCCCCCGATTCATTTTTGCCTGCCTGTATTCAGTTGGCGCCAGAAACACATAGGTCGTCAGCACCCTCTTCAGTCCTTCCCAGGTCAGACTACGCCTTTGGCTCCTTCGATTCAGCCATTTGTACAGCGCCCTCACTGCTTCCCGGTAGAATATCCACAACGACGAGGTATTGCCACAGGCACAAAAATAGTTGTAATGCCCACGCACCTTACGAATCATCGTCGGGATCAACTTCGGCAGCGGGACATGCCGGTTTAACTTCACCCATGCCCGGCAGGCTTTAATGCTTGCCTGCAGCTTCTTCCTGGCTGTTCGTCTCCACACTCTTGGTACGCCTTTCGTATCATTCTCCCAGTAAAACTCGAAGCCGAGAAAGGTAAACCGTATTTCCCGCCCTGGATGAAATCGGCTGAAGCGATGAATACAGGTCTTTTCCGGCGCGACTTCAAGGCCGAATTTGGCCAACCGCTCCGGGAGTACCCGGTAAAACTGCTCCGCCTCCATGCGATACTGAAAGGCGCAGACAAAATCATCCGCATAACGGATGAGATATGCCTGCCCCCGACAGCGCGGCCTGACCACCCGTTCAAACCAGTGGTCCAAAGCATAGTGCAGATAGATATTTGCCAGGATGGGCGAAATCACACCCCCTTGCGGCGTCCCGGCATGCGGATGGCACACCGTCCCGTCCTGCTCAAGGATACCAGCCTTCAACCAGCTGTCGATCAACCCGAGAAAGGGCTTGTCATCCACTCGCTGGGCTACCATCTTCAACAGCCAATGATGATCGATGTTGGTGAAAAAACCTTTGATGTCGGCTTCCACCACATAGCCATATCGTCCAAATTGCAGTTCGAAGTTCAGGTCCTTCACAGCCTGCTGTGCCCCGATACCCGGACGGTAGCCATAGCTGGCAGCATGAAAATCCTGCTCAAATATGGCCTCCAGTATGAGTCTCGCCGCACCCTGCAGCAGCCGGTCTTCTACCACCGGGATGCCGAGGGGCCGTTGTTTACCATTGCCTTTGGGAATGTACTTCCGACGGATTAACCGACTTCGATAGTCATTCCGTTTCAGGCGATCCACCAACCGCTTGATGTTGTCGTCAAGATTTTCCGCATACTGCGCGATAGTAACCTTGTCGACTCCCGGCGCACCCCGTTTGTTCAGGGTGTTCCAGGCCTCATGCAAAAGAGGACCATTCAAGTTGCTGTAGAGGTTTTGGAATCGATGGGTTTTCGCAGATCCCGCCTTTATGGATATTGCCTGCAGGAAGGTTGGCTCGACGGGCTCCGGCCCGACATTGTCCGGCGCGAGTTGCCTTTGCAGACTGCTTATGACTGTCACCCCCTTCCCCATGTGACCGGCCCTACCGTCTCGGAGTACTATGAGGTGATCCGACTCCCTTACCACCATCAGCTGCTTTTCCCTTTGTCGGGGTACGGCGTGCTTACCTGTCTGGTTCCATTCAGGAATGATAAGGGCCTCCCGCGTTCATGACGCATCTCTTGTTACATGCCATAGCTTGAGAACTCCGCCGGCTCTCCCCAGGCTCACCAAAGCGCCTGGCTCATTTAGGTTTCACGCACGTTACAACGCTCACCAATCCGGAACAACTTTTCGAAGCGATACCAGCTCTAAGGGGCTGCGACCCCAAACGGCCTATAACATTCCCTGTGTACGCTTCACCTCTCTTGTTCGCAGGAAACCGCAGATTATTCCGCGATAACCGCTCCGCCAGAGGCGCAACACTCGGTAATGGTGGGGTGGTTACCCCCTTACCATGCCAGGACTTGCACCCGGCAAGATGCGCCACGCTTTGCGCGGCGCACTAACGTTGCAAATAACCGGCGCATTTTTCGTTCGCTATTCTCACGAAAAATGCGCCGGTTATTTGCCTAGTTAGCTGTTCTCGTCATCAGGACATGGCTCCTCGGACTTTTTATCAATTGATCGAGGTTTCTCGAAACGTTGCATATAGTGATCAATCACCATGGGTAGTTCCTCTAACTGCATCCTGGCATCCTTCGAGTAAAAGCCCATTTCTTTCATAAACGGCCCCCGAATCGTAAAATCAGCAGCATCACGAAATGCTCTTAATGCTTCTTTCGTCTCCAGGTAATCACCTGATTTTGCGACCTTATAAGCTTCCACACCGATTTCGTAAAGCCATGGAAAATCTTCTCTTACAACACTGGCTATTATGAGCAATCCAATGGGGCTTTCCGAGCGCCTTGAAATCATGTGCGCCATTTCTTCGATCATCATTGGGTGAAAACGACGCATTTTCTTTGAGCGGTAACGGTCTGGCCCGTCAATCAGGTGGCGTTCTATACGCATAGGCAATTCTCTAACGATTACCTTCATCTCTTCTAGAACCTTAGCTACGGCAGCCTCATCTACTTCAGGAGTGTCAGTTTCTTCTTTTGGAAATTGAAGCTTTTTCAAAACTTCATCAACAGTAGTTTTGAATACCTGCACTTGTGCCGAAACAACATCGGCGTCAGGCTCTAGCCCGGAAATTCTTCGGCATAACTGCAGGACCAGCTTGGCAAGAGAATCCCCGCTATCATCGCTATTTTGAAACTGGTAGAAAGGCCCGCTGCTAACTCGGCTAAGAGGTACGCCAAGGGCGATACCATGTACTGGCGTTTCTAGTTTTCCCTTTGCGACTCCAGCCTCGTATAAGATCCATGGACGATCTAGGCTTCTTTCCGTAAGCAGACAAACTACATCCGAGGCTGAAACAAGCTTTGTCATCAGCTTCTTATACCATTCGTCACCGAACTCGATTCCTTCCGTACCCTTTTTATCCGAGGAACGGAATGATTTCAACATCCCGGCGCTGACGCTTTTTAGAAGCTTGCTGAAAGCTTCTGCTAACTCAGCATCGCGACTGTCGTGACTAATAAACACGAGCGGCTTATCAGTGATCTGGTTTTCGCGTTCGTTTACTGCTTCATCGACCATTTGCGGCTCCTTTCATTTTTACAACTGACGTGGTCTTCAGCCACGAGCAAAGCGAGTCGGACTGGGAGGAATGGTTATCCAGCGGCCGGCCGGGAATCACTGCTTCTTCCAGTACCTTTCAACAAGCTCGGTAATTCGATCGCGATCAAGAAAATAGACCGAGCCGATTACGCCTTTCGGCATCTTCTCGACGATCTTCTCCCGCGCATTCTCGGTGAACCTACCACTGATCGCGATGATGAACGTCGAAATGAATCGCGGGTCTTTCGTACCGAGTTCGTAGTACGGCATCGCAAAGGCATCCGCGATCTGGCCCAGCAATTCATCGACCGACGCGTTCACGGCACCGCTGACGTCGCCTGCCTTCGCTTGCAGGCCATAATGACGATGGTGACCGAATGGTGTGTTCTCAGAAAAGGTAAAGTCTTTCCCATACTCTTTCTTGCCATGCGTGTATCTCACGAACGAGAAGCCCATCCGCCGCAAGAGCGGGTACAATAGCTCGCGACAGAATAGGACTTCGTCCTTCACGTATTCACCCTTCCAGGCAAGGCCGGATAGCGCTACCTCTGTGGCGTGCAGAAGCACCTTCAGGTCCTTCGCGGCCGCTTCGATGCTGCCGACCAAGGGATCACCAATCGCGATGACGCGCTCTAGGGTAATCCCCTTCCAGTCGTCCTCCAACTCGATCTGAGTGATCTTCCAATTGTCGTGGTGCGCAGCCTGATCGCGAATGGCAGCGAGAAATGTTGCTAGCCCAAACTGCCCCTCCCAATATTTGTTGGGGGTATGGCATTTAAACGAGAGAGCCAACCCCTTCTCGTCAGCAGCGAGCCCCAATTCATGAAATAGAAAGGTGCTGAAGCCGTCCTCGCTGTGAATCTGGATAGTGAGGTCGCCGGGCAATGCTTGCGCGGATTCGTCCGCCAAATCAGCGAGGTCACACTGTGCAAGGATGTAGCCGTCACCAGCGTCAAGAATCTCTGCGTCCTTGCCGCCAATTAACACAGCCTCGTTCTCATTTTCTCGATGGACCTCGATCATGGCATGCAGAACCTCCCACTGAATGACCTTGTTGGACGGAATCTACTATCCAACGCACATAAAAGCGGTAATATCTATAAACGCAAAATACACACCTAATTTATCGCTCTCGCTCTATTGTACAAAAAAATCCTAATATCCAGGGGACGGCTTGCCTCTTTCGCGGTTTTACTCGGTATGTAGTGGGTATAAATGGACCATCGATATCTAAAGACAACCACAGGTGCCCCATGGATTATAATGAAACGCGAACTCTTTAAAGTTGGTTTTCAAAAATTCCGCGCCAAAATCTATCAAGTATTTTTACAAAAACAGATGAAAAATCAGCTCAATAGTTAGCAAAAGCCTCTCCCCCCTGTTCGGCTTGGCTCAGCATCTGCTCGATTACCGCCAAGCCACCCTGCCAGAAGGCCGGATCGTTGAGGTCGATGCCAAAGGGGTGGAGCAGTTCATAGGGCGAGGCGCTGCCGCAGGCCCGCAGCAGCT
>Ga0074197_1000861_pt1 | contig 31674 bp, 16 predicted proteins | sample EPASupsiteSAE305_FD_64526 | JGI IMG/M metagenome (GOLD analysis project Ga0074197, IMG submission 64526) | Bioremediated contaminated groundwater microbial communities from EPA Superfund site, New Mexico - SAE3-05 reassembly with SPADES | ecosystem: Environmental > Aquatic > Deep subsurface >...
CAGCAGCAAAGGCGCTCAGATCAAACTTCTTCTCACCGAAAGAGGTGATGTCGGTACTCTTGAGTTTCAACTGGGCGCCGTACAGCGCACGGCTGAACTGGGTCAGTTCAGTGCCGGTCCACTGGGTCTGGAAGTTACCCCACATGATCTGTGAGTCTCCCCGTTCCAAACGGACATAGAACTTGCCGTAGGTGGGAGCATCCTCCACCATGGTGCTATCGTCACCGTAGACCGGGTAGTAGCGGTCAGCATCAATCCGGCGCAACAGGTAGCGGGGATCTTTGGAGCTGAAATTGCGGAACAGGTCTTCTACCGGCTGCTCACCGGTATCAGCAGCAGCGGTCAGCAGGTACTCACCCTTGATCAGGCCTTTCAGATAAAAGGCACCCCGCCCATCCACATAGGTCTTGGCATCATAATGTTTGGTATCGGCATTCACCAGTGCGGCTGGTCCACTGGTGTGGTTCTGCCCCACGGTCAGGTCACCGATAGCAACATAGAACCAGTCCTGATCGGCAATGGTCAGGTTACGGGAGAAGGTGGCCTTGCTGCCGTCAGGATCAGTGACCGATACTCTGACCGTATGGGGACCGGCAGGCAGGATCTGACGCACGGCAAACTTGCCGTCCTTATCCACCGGCACCACGGTGCCAAGGCTTTCAACCCGTTGACCAGGACGGATATTTTTACCGTTAACGGTTACGGTACCACCGTGTACCGGTATGGTTGCCAGGGCACGGGAATCCTGGCCCCAACCTATCAGACGCTCCCGCTCCGCCTTTTCTAAATCGTTATGGGGACGTGACTTATCCAACAGCCGCAACGGCTTGGGGGCGGTTTCATCAAAACGGCCGGAACGGTCATAGACCCGCAGCAGGAAGACCATCTCCTCCGGCGCATTCAGCGGCGCTGTCCAGCTGACCATGGTATCCCATTTGGCAGGAATCACCGCCAGCGGTTTGCCACTGGGACGTTTACCAGCAAACACCCTGATTTCAGCATTCGTGATCCAGGCCTGATAGTTGGCATAGGCGCCAAACTCAACTGCTGTGCCACGTACCACACCATCGGGGTAAGACCAGGTATTAAGTGCCGGTTTTGCCTCCAGAGGGTCAAAACGGACCTGGATATCGTTCTTGTCCAGGGCCACGTCAACACAACGCTGACGATCTGCCTCAGGCATAAGAGTATCTTTACCAACCGGCTGACCATCCACGGTGATGCGGAACGGCAGATTGTTGATATCTGATGGACCTGCTGCGCCACACGGTCCACGGGGAGGTGCTGGCGGCACAACGCGCGGTCCTACCGAAGCCGGAGAGGCTGCCGGTTTGGCTGCAACCGCAGGGGCTGGAACAGGCAACTTTACCGGTTCTGCTGCTGCCGGAGCTGGAGCCACCAGGGCTGCTGCCTGTTGCTTCGGCTGCTGTACAGCCGGTTCCTGCTCATCTTCATACCAGATGGCTATTTCAGTTCGGCGATTTCTGGCCCGTCCGGCCTCAGAACGGTTATCGGCAATCGGCATTGACTCGCCCTTACCGCTACTGGCAACCGCAGCATCCGGCACCTCCAGCGCCTTCTGCAGGTAGCGTGCTACCGCTGCCGAACGGGCCTCAGACAGCACCTGATTGTTGGCAAATATCTTTCTGGTCTTTGCTGCAATCCGCACATTGTCGGTGTGCCCAACCACCTCAATCCGGATCTGCTGCTTGCCCTTCAAGCGGGCCACAATCTGGTCAAGATGCTTGATCGCAGCGGGCAGCAGGCGATCCTTGCCGGACTCAAACAGGGCTCCGGTCATGGTATCACCCATCCGGGCCACCACTTTGGGGGCCGGAATAACAGGAGTAGCTTGTGCTGCAGCAGCCTTTTGTGCCGTACCTGCAGCAGCAACGGGAGGTGCCGCAGGCTTCGGTGTTTCAACCGCTGTTGCTAGCGTCACCGGGGTGGCAGCGGACGCAACCGAGACTGCAGCCGCTGTTTTTTGATTACGGGGCATAAAGACCGAACCGGGCAGTGACGCTCCGAACGGTGTTGCCCGTTCACTGCTGGGTGGCAGGAATTCAAGATAGGTACGACTGTCATCCACCCGCTTGCCGCTCTGGTCAAAAGTAGCTGGAGGCTTTACAAGTTCGCTTTCCGGTATAATTGCGTACGCTTCAAGCTGGCCACCCTTTTTCATGCTAACCGCTTCTTTGCTGGCGGCAGTTCTACTGGAAAAATCACCAAAGAAAACGCTGGTCAAGCCATGCACCGTCCTACCCTGTGACGCCTTTACTCCTTTTTTCTCCAGCTTGCCCAGTTCTTCGTCAACATACTGCTGCTGGGCAAAGGCTCCCACCTGAATATAGTACCGTTCAGCAGCAGATGCCGCAGTCAGCAGGGGCAGGCTGCACAACAGGGCCAATGTTATCGTGATCAGCGTCCTGTGGAAGATGGTTTTCATTTTGCCACCTCCAACAGTTCATCTTCAATCGAGAGCGGGTACTCTTCATCCAGCGCCTCCCATTTTCGTCGCAGCATACTGGTCAGTTCCTTCAATCGTTCTTTGGCCTTTGACTCATCCTTCACGCTCTGACGAAACACCAGACGGACCACGCTGGGCCGCGACCTCAACTGCTCTGGCAACGCTGCAAAACGTTTCTTCCATTCTTCTTTCAGCTCAACAGAATCCTTTTCAAATGCCTCGGAATTCACCTCAACCCGCACCACCCTGTGGATGGTTGCGCCAAAATTCAGCTTCACCATCTTGCCCCGGGTAGCCCGGACAACACGGGGGTTCTCGGTGGTGACCCGGAAGCCGCTGGGCAGGGTTCGCTCATCAAGCTTCATGATAAAGTTTGAACCACGATCCATCTGGGGAACAATCGCGCAGGGTACATGGAAGCGCCCCTCTGCATCGGTGGTTACCAACCAGCCCTTGGCAGTGGCGATCCGTATATTAGGGATACCCGGCTCACCGCTGTCCTGGTACCCGTTGGCGTTCTGATCATCAAACACCTTGCCGATGATATCGGTGCAGTCAAAGGTAGGATCAGGCACCACCTTGACCGTGGCTGTAGCCACGTTGGAAACAGCGCTGTTCACCAGATTGTTCAGCGCCCAGGCCCGGTTGACATATTCGCCGTCACCCACACCGGAACCGACCACCAGCACCAGGGTCAGGGTCTTGATCTCGTTAGGTGCAAAGGTCAGGTTAGGCCAACGCATAATCCTGCCGGTGGCCTGCGGCTCCAGTGCCACACCGTTCAGACGGGCACTACCGCTGCGATACTTGAAGCCTGGCGGCAGTTCATCGATCAGGTCAATATTCGGAATACTGGCTGACAGCGTATTGCGGGCCTGGATGGTGTACGGCACCAGATCACCGCGGGGCACATTCACCTTGGGGGTGGTCTTGGTCACGAAGATGGCACCACCCAGGATCGGGTCAATCGGCAGATGGTTGTTGACCACGTTTGCCGATGCAGCATTCAGGTTGATGGTCAAATAATAGGTGGTACTCTGGGCACCGGTCGGAGCCGCTGCCTGAGTTTGGACCTCATAATTACCTGGCCCGGCAGGAGGAGTAAGAGCGGTGGTAACTGCAGGAATGATGCTTGAAGCTCCGGGCACATATCCGGCTGGGCCATTAACCGTCAGCGTATAGGTACCGGCTGGCGCTGCAGGCAGCAACAGGAACTGGTAGAAACCGCTGGCATCAGTGGTCTGGGTCTGGTTGACAGCACCGCCCACCAGATGGGTAGCAGCATTGAACCCGGATGGTCCGGTAATGCTAACCGTAGCACCGGAAACAGTGGCACGGGTAATGGAGTTATAGACCACCCCGGAAGGATCAATCGGCAGGTTCTGCTCCACCACATTGCCACCGGAACGCAAGGTCAGGTTAGCAATGGTATGGGCCGTGTAATCAAGTATTGAATCGACATAACCAGGATCCTGAGACACCGGATTTCCGTAGAGCGCACTGTTTACCGGATGGCGATAACGGATCTCGTAGCCGGGTCCAGCCGGAAGTCCACTAACGGTCCAGGTACCGTCTGCAGCTGAAGTTGCGGTTCCCAACACCACGCCGCCCTGCACCACCTCTACCCGCCAGCCAGTCAGACCCGGCTCACCCGACTGCTGGGACTGATCGCGGGTAACACTGTTGTACCAGACCTTACCGGAGAAACTGCCGGTTAGACCGGTTCTCTCTCCAAACAGATAACCGGTACCTGCTGTAGCAACTGGCAGAGTAATAGTGCTGATCGAGTTCTGTGCAGCCGCAGACGTAAAGCTGCTGTTATCCACTGTACCGGCAGGACTTCCTGCAGCTTCCCGGCCATCCTGATAAATAACCGGCTGGGTTTCCGTAAGGGTATAGCTGCCGCTGGTAAGCCCGATAAAACTATAACTGCCATCGGCTGCAGTAATGGTGGTGCGATTGACCGCTACGCTATTGGCATCGGTGCCGCTCAAGGTGATGGTCACACCGGCAATGCCGGTTTCTCCACCATCTTTTCCACCGTTGTCGTTGGCGTCCAGATAGACAGAACCGGTCAGGCTGGAGGCGCTTTCACGGAAGTTGTAGTTGATACCGCTTTGACCTGAGGCCAGCACAACACCGGTAATCTGATTGAGTGCAGGTACCCCCGTTGATGTCCCCGCGATGGTACCGACCTGCGTTCCGCTGGCTGCCGGAAAATCGCCGATACCATTGGGCTGGATCTCAGTAATGATATAACCGGCACCATTGCTTGGCCGCAGATTGGTAAAGCTGTAGCTGCCATCTGCTGCTGTGGTGACGGCAATATTGACGGCACTTCCCTGATCATCCAGACCGGTCAGGGTTACTGTTACATTGGACAGCTCTTCGCCTGTGTCATAGCTGTTATTGTTGTTTGCATCATGATAGACACGACCAGCCAGGCCACCGGACTGGACTTCACCAAAGTTGTAGCCGGTTGCAGCAACTGCTGCACTGAACGGAATGGCACTGATCCGGTTTTTCGCTGCAGTTGCATCAAAACTGCTGTTATCCACCGTACCAGCCTGCGTACCGGCGGTTTCCTTACCATCAAGATAACCGGTGGCCTGGGTCTCGATAATGGTATACCCACCGGCACCGGCATTCCGTACCGCTGTAAATGAATAGCTGCCATCTGCAGCGGTTGTTGCCGTGCAGCTGGTTGTCGTGCAGACATCCACGTTTGAAGCGGTGTTACCGGACAGGGCCAGCTCCACACCAGCGATACCCGGTTCGCCCGCATCCTTCACACCATCATTATTTGCATCATGGTAGACAAAGCCGGTGATAGACCCGGTTTTTTCCCCAAACAGATAGCCGCTTCCGGCCTGGCCTGCAGTCAGGGGAATACCGGAAATAGTCGTACCGGTGGTAGCCGTACCAGCCGGGGTACCGGTGGCTGTGGTCCGGTTGGCATAGTCAACCGGTTGTGCCTGGGTCAAGGCATAGGTTCCTGCAGGTAGCCCGGTAAAGGCATAGGTTCCGTCAGCAGCCGGGGTTACCGAACAGGTTGGATAGGCAACAGCCATAACCGTACAGACGTTGGCACCGCTGGCGGTGGTGCCGGAAAGAGTAATGGTTCCCCCGGCAATGCCGGTATCACCACCATTCAGAATACCATCATCATTTACATCAAGGTAGACACGCCCGGCCAGAGAAGCGCCATGTTCACCAAAGTTGTAACCAGTACCAAACTGACCAACGTTCTGGACAATACCGGTAAATTGATCAGCACCGATCGTACCGCCCAACGTCCCCAGAGACTCCGCACCATCAGTATAGTTTGAAAGCGGCACAGCTGCCTGTGACTGCTCGGTTATGGTGTAACCGGTTGCATTTGAGGCCGGAAGCCCGACAAAGTTATATCCGCCGTCTGACCCAGTGGTCACACTGCAGGGGTTGGGGGCAATTGCCGTACAGACGTTAACATTGGCAACCGTCTGGCCGGAGAGGGTAACAGCAACACCGGGGATACCCGGCTCACCGGCATCCTTCACACCGTTGCTGTTCAGATCCACATACACATAACCGGATAGACCCTGGCCGGATTCACCAAAGTTATAGCCAGTGGCCGTGGTGCCGGAACTGAGGGTGATGCCGGTGACACTGACAACGCTAAGCCCGACACCGCCGGTGCCGCCGGCAGTACCTGCCTGGGCGCCGGTATGGGTCAAGCCGGATGGTGGTGCCTCAGTTACGGAATAGGTTCCAGGGCGTAGATTGGTGAAGCTGTAGTTGCCGCTACCGTCAGTTGTTGTTACTTGAGCGGAAACCGGACCAAGGTCATCAGTGCCGTTCAGGGTAACAGTAACTGACGGTACCCCGCCGGTCTCACCGACATCCCTGATACCATCACTATTAAGATCGACGAAGACTGAACCGCTGATGCTGGCTGGAAGCAGTTCTCCGAAGTTGTGTTCTGTCTTGGACTGGTTAGCTACCAGCACAACACCGGTCAACGACTCGGTATCTGTATTACCGGTGGTCCCTTTGGGCTGCCGTCCTGTTGATGCAGCTACCACGTTGCCGACACCATCACCGGTCTGGTCTTTTCCATCAAAATACCCCACCGGCTGGTTGTTCTGGCGGACACTGTAACCAGTGGCATCACTGGGGGGCAGGTTGGCATAACTGTACAGGCCGGATGCATTCAGTGAGACCGTACAGGCAACCAGTGTACAGACATCCACGCCATTATAGGCAAAACCTGAAAGGGTAATATGATTACTCAGGCTGGCAACTCCAGTCTCACCTGATGAGGCACGATCACCATCGTTGTTGGCATCGTGGTAGACATAGCCGCTTATCTGGGCACGTCTGTACTCCTGAAAAACATAACCAGTGGCCGCCGTTGCCGTAAGTGCAGGCAGTGTTATGGCATTGGCACCACTGACAGCACCAATGGTATTGGCAACTGCACTGCTGGAACAGTTGATTGTTCCGTCGCAGGTCGCAGCCGGTACTGCTCCACCGGCAGTTCCGGAAGTCTCAAACCGGTCATAATAGCCAGCTGGTTGGCTTTCCACCAGCATCCAGGTTCCGGGTGGCAGTGTATCAAACAGAAATACCCCCGAGCTGTTTGTGTTTTTTGTAAGCGCCGCGTAGGTCTGCCCCCCACCGGTACCATAGGTATTACCGTAACTATCAGTACCGCTCAGGGTCAGGGCAACAGCATTGATCCCTTCACCTGAGTCGATGGTATCATTCAGGTTGTTGTCCGCATAGACCGTACCGGTGATAGAGTTTTTGCGCACCTGAACATTGACCGTCTTCGTGTTGTTGGTAGCATCAGGATCAAGGGACACGCCGGGCAACACTGCCACTACAGCGGTATTGGGAATATTGGTATTAAAGGCAAAGAAATAGGTTCCGCTGGCCTGATAGGCTGCCCGCACCGGAATGGTGATAGCCACCTGTTTGGTTGTATCAATTCCGGTAGCATCAACCGGAACCGGACCAAGGTTACAGGTCACCGTACCATTACTGCCGACTGCCGGAGCAGTGCAACTGTTGGTAGTAAGACTGACACCGCTGCCGGGCGTTACGGTTACTGCCCCGGTCATAACCAGACCAGCCGGCAGGATATCGGTTACCTTCAATCCCGAAACATCGGACGGTCCTTTGTTGCCAACCACCACCGTATAGGTAAACGGTTCATTAATATCCACCACCGGCGTAGACACTGATTTACTGACCAGAATAAGGTCGGTCTTGGGCAGTACGGTGGTGGTTTCCGTCACGCTGTTATTGCCGGGCAGACTGTCATAGCCGGCAGTCGTCTCGTAGGAGCTGACGGTTGCCGTTGTACCATAGGTTAGTGACCCGGCAGGTGTAGGTCCCGCCGTGCCAAATTTAAGGTTAAAGGTCTGGCTGGTGTTAGCAGCCATGACACTGTGGGCCTGATCTACTCCCAGATAACAGATGACATCGGTACCAGCACCACCAGGCTGCGAACAGGTCGCCCCACCAGGCAATACACTGCCGGCCAAATCAAACGGCATGGTATAAACCCCTGGCGGCATGGGAGTTACCGCCAGCTTGAAACCGGTGGCCTGGGAGGGTCCGTTATTCTGGACTTTGATTTCGTAGACGATTGAATCGCCAAAGGCGGTCGGATCAAAGCCCGGATCGTTATCAGTAACCGTTAAATCCAATGCCTGCATGGTGATAGTTACTGAATTGGTCTTCTCATTGTTAGCGTAACCCGGGGCATCACTCTCTACTGTGGTGGTAGTTATGTAGGCTGAACTGGTGTAACTGTTTGGTACACCACCTGGATAGGGATAGATCGGAATCACTTTAAAGGTGAGTTGTCGCGTCTGGCCGTCAGGCAGGCTGAAACCATCGCATTGGATACCAGCCTGCCCTGCATACGGAGCACCTGCAAATGAGCTGACATAACTACAACTACCTCCCACCGTCAGGCTTGCAGAACCGGCCACATAGGCAACCTTTGTTGGGTCAATGAGATGACGCAACACCACCCCTGTTGCACTACTCGGACCGTTATTTTTGATGGAAGTGGTATAGCTCAGCTCAACCCCAACCTTGACCGGATCAGGTCCTGCGGCAATGCCGGTCACTGCAACATCCGCAAGTGGATCAACAATTACCGTTACGCTGGCTGAGTTGTTCGTGTTGTTGGCATCAATGGCATCGGGCGTCGAAACCGTTGCCGTGTTCACCAAAGTTCCATCCTTAAAAGGTCTGTTCAGGGTAATGGTAATGGTACGGGGTGCGCCGTTAGCCACGTTCTTCAGGGTACAGCTTACGGTGGAGCCAAAGCTGCAGGACTCTCCCGCCACTGCACCGGTAATAACGGCACTGCCGCTGGTTATACCGGCGCTACCGCTATACCAGATACTGGTCAACGGGTCGCTGACTGTGGCGGTTGGAGCTATGTCGGTTCCGCTGTTTGAAACCGTCAGCGTGTATGTGATACTTGAATCTGTGGTCAGGACATGGGTTGGTGAAGGGATGCTGGCTACTTTGGTAATTCCCAGATCTACAATTCTGTCGGTGCCGGTCACACTCCTGCTCTGGCAGTTACCGGTACTGGAGTTATCTGCCGGTGTATGGGGCGAAGCAGCAGACAGGCCGGTACAGGCAGTATTGCTAATAGTTCCCAGATAACCGGTTTCTGCCTTGGTGATTATGACCAAAGCCGGCAACGAGGCCCCGCGCGCCAGGTTGGCACCGGCATAATCGCAGGTAACTGTCCCGGTAGCATCAACGGCAACACCGGAACAGCTCCAACCACTGCCACTGAATGACTGGTAGGTCTCATGGCTATCCAGCAGATCAGTAACCCGGATGGTGCCGGTTGCAGCTGATGTTGAGCTGGATGAGTTGGTAACAACAATGGTGTTGGTGATCAGACCATCTGCAGCCACCGGGTTAGGGCCTTTGGACTTGGTGAGGGTCAAATGGGCAAAGGGAGGAGAAATCGTGTAGTTGGCCGTGGCGCCGGTATTCGTGCCGCCGGTTGGGGCGGTCCTGCTGATGGATGCACTGTTTGAACCGGCCCCCAGGGTGGGGCTGGCAATGACCGTCAACGGAACGGTAAAACTACTGGTGGCACCACTGTTTAAGGTTGCAATGGTACAGGTTATTACTTGACCAACTGCGGCACACCCGGCAGGCAGGGTGCCGATGGCAAAATATACCGGTACGGTATCGGTAATGGTTACTCCGCTGGCCTGCTGGGTGCCGCTATTGGTGGCCGATAACGTCATGGTGACGGACTCACCAGCCGTAAAGGTAGTCAGACCGGTTACAGAGGAAACCATGGTCTTGCCAGCCTGCAGGTTTGTTCCAGCCGTTACCGTCACCACCACCTGGGAAGGACCGTTGTTCCCGGAAACCGGGTCACCGGTAGTACCATCGGTGGAGACTATTGATGCTCCGTTGGTAATGGTACCTGATGAGGTAATAAGCTGACCTGTCAGAGTTATCGCCGGCGCATCACTGCCTGAAGGCACTGCTGTGCCGCTATAATCACAGGTAACGGTTGTGCCGGAAACGCCACAACTCCAGCCACTGCCCGTGGCGTTTTGATAGGTAAAGTCAACTGCAGCCGGCAGGTTGTCAGTTATCCGGAAGGTTGTTGCTGCATCAGGGCCGTAATTGTGGGCTGTCAGAGTAAAACTGATAACCGAGCCGGCTGCGGCAGTGGGCGGACCGGTTTTTGTAATACCGAGGTCAGCTCCGTTAATGACGGTAACCGTTTTTGTCAGAAGATTATTACCACCATTAGGGTCCGTAATTGAGGCATCTGTAACGGTTGCCGTTGTATCCTGCGCACCGGCAGTTAACCCGTTACCACCAAAGCTGATATTCCAGGCACCTTGTGCTGCAAGCGACGATGGCTTGGTACACACAAGTTGTTTGGGTGAAGCAACCAGATCAAAGACACACTCGCTGGAAGCAGTTCCCGCGCTAAAATCAACATTTGCAGGCAACAGAACCGTTAAAACGGGAGATCCGGCACTTGTTCCGGCATCATTGTTGGTAACCGTAACGGCAAAGGTGCTGGTACCGTTATGGACAACAGGATTAGGTGCCCAGGTATAGGCAGAAACACTGAGGTCAACATCAGCAGCCCACGCAGCCCCCGCAACGGCCAGCAGAACCAGCACAGTCACAACCAGACGCCCCACCTTACCCACTACACTTTTTCTCATTACGCCCTCCACTCCCACACCAACACCGATCAGTTTTAATGAATCCCAAAAGTTAAGACAAAACAAACATATATTTATTAAAATAATAATATAATTTCATAATTTTAAAGCGTTGGAACATACACAAAAGAATGGGATAAATACAGCCAAATTTACCGTTTTTAACAAAACATCAGAATTCGTCAGATAGATTAGAAACAGATAGCAGATGCGCCTCCAGCCGGTATCTACCGGTGAGACGCATCTGCACCATCATCTACTGTTATTCGCAACTGAAGTTGGCTTCAATCCGTCTGTTCTTTGCTTTTCCGGCAGCGGTTTTGTTATCGGCAATCGGCTTGCTGGGACCAAAGCCTTTGGCGGTGATCCGGCTGGCATCAACTGCGGAATGTTTAATGATGTAGCTGCGAACGCTTTCAGCACGTCGCTGGGAGAGCTTCATATTGGCCTTTTTGTTGCCAACGCTGTCAGTATGTCCTTCAACACTTCCCTTGGCGCTTGGGTTATCTTTAAGAAAGGTGCCCAGTTTTGCCAGTTCATCCTGATAGGCAGGCTTGATAGCAGTCTTGTTGGTGTCAAACTTGATGTTCAGCACGGTGGGGCTGCAGAGTTGGGCAGCAGAGGCCTTGGCAGCGGATTGTTCCACCACGGGAGCAGGCTGCACAGGTTGTGCGACCGGAGCTGCCTTGACCGCAACAGCGGTTTTGCTGGTTGCCTCACCGCCTTCACCCTTGCAGGTCAGGGTGTATTCGGCATCCGCTGTTGGCGTAACGGTAGTAAAACCTGACAGGGAAACAGAACCTATAGCGGGTTGAATGGAGCAGTTCTTTGCATTGCTTGAGCTCCACTGCAGGGTGGACTGCCCGCCGCTGATGATATTTTGCGGAGTCGCATGCAAATAGGCCTTGGGAGCAACCGGCACAGGCGCCACAACCTTGACCGGCTCAGGGGCAGGAGCCACCTCGATCGGTTTGACAGCCGGAGCAGCGCCACCAAACGGGATATGGGCACCCACGGTGTACTCAACGTTATGGGTCACTGTCTCGCTCAGGTTGTACATGATATGGCGCACATCAGCCCGCAGAGCAAAATGTTCATGCAGGAAATACTTGGCACCAACACCATAATCAGCTGCGCCGTAGCTGTTTTTTGAAGAGGCATTGTTACCATCAAACTTCAATCCGGCAAATCCGGCGGCAATATAAGGCACAAAGTTGTTGTCCGGCATAAAATGGTACAGCAGTTCTCCGCCGTAGCGGTACATGGTGATATTTTTCTTGCCGCCGGTCAGTTCAGGATTAACATAATCAAACAGCCCCTCAATCCCCAACTGCTTGGTAATGTTGTAACCAGCCCTGCCACCAAAGACCAGATTAGTACCCAGATGCTGTTGTCCCTCATAGGTGTAGCCACCAATCACCGGCGAAATCGAAAAATCTCCCTGCCTAATTCCGGCAGAAGCACTGGACGCTACCAGAAGCAGAGCTACCGGCAGGATACGTTTCAGTTGTTTTTTCATTCCTTACTCCTCGTTAGTCTGATTGTGTTGTGATTACCGTTCGTAATCACCGGTTTACACGTTCTCTACGGCAAACCGGATTATGGGGCACTATCAGGCATCTTAAGGGCCGAAAACAACCGATCAAATCGAAGCAAATCCGACCGATTCTGACATTGGAATTAACAAGTGACGAGAGGATACAACAGTGAAAGTAAAGACAGGCAGGAGGCGCTACAGCTGGAGACAGGTTCAGATATAACGCAGAGTTGCAGAGAAACAGTAACCAACCGCATGGACCGTCTTGATCGGCACCGGAACTTCAGTCACAGACATGATCTTAACCCGTACCCGCCGCACCAGTGAATCCAGTGAACGACTGGTATACTCATCATGGCGCTGGTACAGCTTTAAAAGCAGCGTATCCCTGACAACCGGTTTACCCGGAGAAAGAGCCAACAGCTCAAAAAATTGCAGCTCTTTGCCGGTCAGCTGAATCTGGGCACCATCCGGAGAGATCAATGTCCAGGAACTTTGAGCTAACGCCCAGATATCAGCCGAAGGCACGGTAGCCTGGGCTGGAACCTGCTGGGCAGCACGGTTACTCTGCCGTTGCGCCTGGCTGGTAACGGCAGCAGCCAGCTCTCGACAATCAACCGGCTTAACCAGATAGAGATCTGCACCGGCATCGTACCCCTTGACCCGATCATCCAACGCATCACGGGCCGAGAGGATGATCACCTTCATGTCCGTATTGGCGCGTGCATACTCAACCAATACGAAGCCTGACTGATCAGGCAGACCGATGTCAATTACCACAACGTTCCAGCCACCCAGCGCCACTGCCTGATAAAACTCGGCAGCGTTCCTGACACCGCTGGCCTCAAAACCGGCCATGGCAAGATATTCGACAACGCTCTCACGCAGATCCTGATCATCTTCTACAATGAGAACCCTGAACCTAACACCCATGCCTTGCGCTCCTCTGTAGTATCTGACACACAACCATATGTATTTTTATGTATCACAGCTTTTAATCAGACAAAAGCACTCATGCGGCCATATAACCAATTAACTCCCGGGTCAAAGATTTGGGGTAAAGCAACCGGGATGGTATTTTTTCACCACCAAAAAAATCGACCTGCCAGGTCTGACGTCGTACCCAGGCCATCAGCTGTTCCCAGCCCTGCCAGCTCAAAAAATCCACATTACGGATATGGGTAACACCCTCAAGAAATCGTTGTTGTTCCAATAGTGTCATTGATCTAACCTCCTTGATGTCAGCGTTTGTTACAGTGAAACCGTTTCCGAATAGCGGGCCTGAACACAAGAGCCTTCTGAACAGGTACAGACCAGATACAAACCGCTGCAGTTGAACATAATAATTTCAAAGCCTGCAACCGATAGATATTTCATCGGGACATCAAATAGCTCAACAAGCGCTGACAACGACAGCCCTTTAAGCATCTCGGGGCAGGGTCTTTTCTGAGTGGCATCTGTGTCGTAGGATTGTGTGGTCATGGCGCACCTGTTCACCAGATCGATCACGGAAAACCACATTGATTAACCGCCGTTTGTGGGTGTCTGTACCATAGCAAGCAGACTGGCCAGGCTTCAACCAATGAGAAACAATCAATTGTGATAAAATCTGACGAGAGAGAAAAAGGATACAGCAAGGGGAATTGCGTTTACGACTAACCGCAAAGGGGCAGGCTGATGGTTGCTGTGGTGTAGTGACTGTCATCACTTGTCAATGTCACGCTGCCACCAAGTTGTTCAATGATTTTGCGTACAAGATAGAGGCCAAGTCCGGCGCCCCGGGTATTGGCACTGCTGCCGCCCCGGTAAAACTTGTCAAATACCCGTTCAAGCTCTTCCGGCGCTACTGTTGTTCCCTGGTTGACCACCGAGACAACCGCCTGATCGTCCCGTTTTTCAAGAAAAACCCGTACCGGTTCCTGTACTGCAGAGTATTTTACCGCATTATCAATCAGGTTCAGCACAGCGGTCTTCAGCATTAAGCGGTCGCCATGGACAAAACATCCTGAACAGCCACCACCGTACCGTTCAAAACGACGCTCTGCCCAGAGCTCACCTGATTCCGCAAGCAGCGAATCAAGAAAAAGCGTAAAATCGATATCCTCGCTCGTCGGTTGTGCTGTCCGGGCCTCTTCAAGCCGTTGCCGCCCCAGCGATGTCTCCATCACCTCTACCAACCGGGAAACCGCACGCTTCATTTTTGAGAAGTTCCCGGATAGCTGCCCCCCCAGGTCTTCGTCCTTCATCTCTAGGATATCCAGGTTGGCCCGGATAATCGCCAGAGGTGTACGGTATTCGTGGGAAAGCATCTCAACAAACCGGATCTGGTTATCAAGCGCCTCACGCTCGGTCTTCAGGGCGCTTTCCAGCTGTTTATGCAGCCCCAGCAACTTGGTGGTCATGCTGACCTGACGACCGATCTTGGCGTTGATGCCACCTTCAGACAGAAAGCCGAACAGTCCGCTGCCTGCCACCTGTTCAGGGGCTTCATTGGCATCCCGGCCCAGCAGGGCAGTCATGATCTCATATTCATGGTCAAGCTTTCGGGCTGCACTGTCCAGACGGTAGAGATAGACCGCAGCAAATATGACGCTGAAGGTGACCAGAAAGAGTGTGGGAGGGACCCACCAGTGAGCAGCAGCAAGCAAGGCAAAGGCAGCCAGCACCGTCAAAAACAGGCTCAGAGCCCAGATCAGAACCGCCTGTTTTTCATCACGCCTGGCCAGCACAACCGCCAACAGCAACGCAGTCAGCAGCGCAGCAAAGACGCGCAGAAATCCCGGCAGATCATGTATGCAGCTCTTGTCCAGCAGGTTGTTCAGGACGTTTGCATGCACCTCAACACCGGGCATCCGGTTTCTGGTTTGACTGAGCGGTGTTGAAACCTCATCAAGAATTCCCGGCACCGTCAATCCAACCAGCACCAGCTTGTCTTTAAAATAGGCCGGTTGGACAGTCCCATCAAGCAGATCAGCCAATGAAATCCGCGTAAAGGCACCTGGCGTACCGTAATAGTTAATCTTGTGCAGTTCCTGCTGAACAACCCTGCCCGATGCTGCGCCGGACGGGTAAGCAGGCGGGGCAAGCCGTGGAAAGGAGCGGCGAAAAGAGCTTTCATACATTTTGGATGTAAGAGAAGGCAGGAGTACGGCATTGCTGTAGATACGGCGGAACAGCTCTCTGGCGGTATTATCAACCCCCAGTTCAATATGGATATGCCCGGTTGCAGCGGATGAGAAACGATCAAGCGGCCCGATCGGCTGGGCAGCGGCACCGACATAGACCGGCAACACCACCCTGCCATGTCGTTTGATTGCCGCCTCCAACAGGCCATCATCAGCGGTCGGTTCACGCAGCAACAGATCAAAGCCCACAACGGTTGCCTGATCAAGGCGATCAAGCATTTCAGCATAATAGCGCCGTTTAATCGGCCATTGGCCAAACCGGTCCAGCGTCTTTGCATCCACCGCGACAATGACAATCCTGTTTGAGGTCGGCCTGTTTCCCCTCAGGCGCAAAAACGTGTCATAGAAATAGGTGTCAATTCCGGCAAATGCTCCCAGATAATCAACCGACAGAAGAATGACAAGCGTTGCTGCCAGCAGGAGCAGGAAGCGCAGGTTACGTGTAACCGGATGAGTGGGCATGGGCTATCCTTACAACAGCACCAGCAACAGAGCCAGACCTACCCCGCCAACAAACCCAAGCGCCTCATAGAAATAGTGCTTTGATTGCTCGATCTCAAAACTGCCGGACTTTGAAAACGCACTGGTCTCCTGATCGGCATTCCGTGCGGCAACACGCATGTAGTATTTTCCCGGCTCAGGCGGATTTTCCAGCACAAGTTTTGATTCACCCGGCATTTGATCAATGATGATTGTGCCAAAGGCTTCATCCTTGGCAATCTGCAGATGGTAGTCGGTGGCGCCTTTGATCGGCTCCCACTCCAGATAGAGTTTATTGTCATTACCGTCCGGTTTACGCAGTGAAGGGGGTAAAAGTTTGACTATTGAAACCTCACGGGTAGCGGACCAATCCCCGGCATAGCCATCTTCAGCCAGCGACCGCACCCGCAGATAGTAGGTACCACCCTGCAGCTCCTTTGAGCTGTAGACGGTCTTTTTGAGATCACCGGATTCAATCAAGGCCCCTGAAAAATCAGGAGTGGTGGCGATCTGAAGCTGGTAGGCCGAGACACCAATAACATGGTGCCATTGGGTTTTTAGCGGCATTTCCGGCAGGGTAGCCTTATCCACGGGCACAACAATATCCGGCGGCAGCGGTTTCCGTCTGACTTTCACTTCATACGACTTTGACAGGGGACCTTCCAGCCCTTCCTGTCCAATGCTGGTGGCCAGCAGATAGTAGCTCCCATCTTCAAGCCCCTCAAATACAAAGGGATCATCGGGCTTTATAACCGCAGTTCTGACAGCATTTTTACCTTCCTGATCCCGCGCCAGCAGCACACGGTACTGTGACGCGTTCTGCACAGGAAAAAATTTGATTTCACTGGATGCATTACCATATATCGCTGCAAGAGCTTGTGGCTCTGGCGGATCAAGCAGCCTGATGGGTGGAGACGGGGCTTCATTGCGGCGGGCAAGCGATCCTTCACCCTCCTTGAGGGAAACCGTCGTTCCCATTGCTGAGAGATCAATCCGGCTTTCCAACATTTCAGCCCGGGTAGTTCCCTGTTCATCAACCGCAACCCGGTAATGAGTCCCCCGCGCAGCAGCAAGGGCCGAAGGGGTTTCGATTTCAAAGCGTGAATCTTTACCGGTGGCGGATTTAACCCTGGAAATGATCTTGCCACCTTCAAGCCGCAGTACCCGCAGAAGATGCAATGGTCCCTTCTTTGCGGCCTTAACCGATACCAGCGACTGTTCCCGCAGCAAGAAGCTGGTACCATCTTCAAAGCTGATCTCAAGGGTGCTGTTGGCCGCCGTCTTGAGTGAGCTACCTTCCTTGACACTATCCCGCAGTTGTAACAGACGCCACGCAGAGCTGCCTGACGATTGCAGGTACGACTCTCCTTGCAGAAAGGAGACGGCACCGTCCATCAGCACCCCTTTCAGCAAGGCAACCGGTACGACAATCTTTTGGCCTGGAGCTATGTAGTTTGAATCGGGAAGACGATTGAGTTTTGAAACCTGCGGCCATTTTTCCGGGTGAGTAAGGTATTTTTGACACAGACCGATCAGGGTGTCCCGGCTGGTAACACGTATTTCAACGGTCCGTTCAGCATCGCCGGCAGCATATACAGGAAGCGAGATCAGACTAAAAAGCAATACAAGCCAGCAGATTGCTCTATTCATAGGTTCTCCTCAACAAACAGCGCTGTCGTGTTACTACGCAGGCCAGCCTATCCGTAACAGTTATAACAAGCTGATCGCACATAGGGGAAACTTCATAAGCTTGGTACTATTAAGCAACGGTAAAAACAGGACAAGCGATCAAATCTGACGAAATACAACAAAATCTTCCACCAGCAGCAGGAATATGCGGAATACAAACCGCCAAATTTCTCCCGAGAAAAATAGCCAGCTTACTGCAGCATAAAGGTCTCATACTCCAGCTTGCCCAGATCATAATCCAACAGGGCCATACCGATGGCAATGGTCACCATCAGGGCCAGGGCAAAGCCGTAGCCATAATAGTACGGACCCATCCAGATCGAGAGCAGTGTAAGCCCCAGGTTCAGCACCGTAAACAGGGCGGTCAACAACAGCACACGATTCCGTTTGTCCAGATAGAAAAAGATATTCAGCAGCCCCAGTAACACCACCTGAAAACCGGTTGCCACCACCTGAATCGAAAGCAGCGGCAGATGAATCTCTGATATACCTGCCCACTGCAGTAGTTTACGGCCAGCCACAATCACTACAATGGTGGCAATGGCCTGAATCTTGACAATATCATACAGACCTTCCCGGGCCACCCGTACCATCTCGTCCTTCATCTCCTGAATGTAGGAAAGCGACCCCCCTTCACGTACCGCATCATAGAAGCGATCATAGAACTCAACAAAATCGGTTTCTATCCGCACCAGAAAAACCGCCATACCGGGAATGATGGCCAGATAGGCCAGAAAGACCGGCAGGTCATAGACCAACGAAGCCCTGAGAGGACCGATAACGTTTGATCCGGTAACCGGATGAATCCAGAAGATGAACTTATCCATCCAGATCCCCAGATTATAGAACAGACCGGTCAGCATCAGGGAACGGTACATCCTGCCTGACCCCATAAAATCAAACTCTATGAATATGCGGGATGGATACCCACGAAAGACAACCCAGAACATCCCCAACAGCAGGATGAATTGGCCGGCCAGGAAGGCCAGCAACAGTCCTTCCAGGTTGCCATGTCGCAGCAAAAAAGCGAGCAGCAGGGCAGAACCATAGCCAAGGGCAAAATTAACCAGGATCGCTTTGTAGGCCTTAAGTCCCGACAGCAGTATTGCGGTAACCCATACGCAGCAAAGCACCACAAAGGTTGCAGCAAACAGCAGCCTGAAAAACAGGCTTTGCTGGGGAAACGCCAGAAGTCCGATCGGATAGGAAAAAAGGCCGCTGACCACAATGACAACCAGCAGCAGGCCGTTCAGGTTGGGCAGTAACCGGTAATGCTCCTTTTCAAAGATCCGGTCTGCAGAGTAGCGGGTAAATGACAGCTGCACCAGCCCGGTCAGTATGAGACTAAAGGCGATCAGATAGGTAACCACGGTCTGAAACTTGGAGACCAGTAACGCCGGTATGACCACCGGCAGCGAGATAAGACCGATCAACAGCACGGCGATAATAGAGAGTACCCAGGGGCCGGAACTGATGATACCGGCATAGGCATAGGCCATCAGCAACGAGCTGTAGCTGTCGCCTTTCATCAATTTACGCAATTCAAATCCGATACCGGCCATTTAGCTCAGCGCCTCCTGATACAACGCGTGGTAGCGGGCAAACATCTGCTGTTGGGTATAGAAGGTTTCAACCCGGGTGATGGCCGCCTGGCTGGCCTGATCCCATGCTTGTTGATTCTGCAGCAGGCTAAGACAGGCAACAGCAAGGGCCTGGGGGTTGTTGATCGGCACGACAGCGCCAGCCACTCCCAGGGCCTGATCCTGTTCGCCAACCCCTTCTATCAGCTGACGACAGGCACCGACATCGGTGGAAACCAATGGCACTCCGGCAGCAAAACCTTCCAGAGCCACCAAAGGAAGGCCTTCGCTGATGGAGGAAAGCACCAACAGCCCGATCTGTGGAAACAGATCCACCGGATTCATGAAACCGGTAAAGCGTACACAGTCTGCGAGATCCAGACTCAGGACCAGGGCACGGCACTCTGCCGCATATTCAGGATCTTCGCCATCCGGACCCACTACCCAGCCTTCCAACTCCGGAATATGGTTCACCAGAACACGGATAGCACGGATATAGGTTTTGACATCCTTGATCGGCACCACCCGCCCCAACAGCGCCAGCACCTTGGGAGGCTTAGCAGGCCGTGCGGTACGAAGTGGTGCAAAACGAGCCACATCAATACCATTGGGCACCACGCTGATCTTTTCAGGCAGGGCTCCATCACTGATCTGGCGCTGACGCACCCCCTCGTACAGCGAAACGATCTGACCTGATGCGTCATAGCAAAAACGTCCCAACGTCTCAAAAAACCTGATCCAAAGATCACGAAAGTAGCTGATCTCGGTTGGATCACGCTGCATTGCATTGCGGTTATCCTGGATCCACTCATTGTTAAAAATATCGATCCGGCGTTCCTTGGTGTAGATACCGTGCTCTGAGAGTATCAGGGGACGCTCGGCATGGTGATGTAAAAGCCCCCCTAAAAATCCGGCATAGCCAGTGGAAACGGTATGATACGCCCTGGCCGGAATTAAGCTGCCGGCTATGGCCGCCAGCTGCCAGATCGGGGCATGCATATTGCGGACCGTCCAAAAATAATCAACAAACGAAGGATCGGTACAGCGTTCACGATATAAGGAACAGATATACTGCCAGGACCGATCAGCATACAAAAACTGGGAATAATCAACGCCCCCTTTGGCCTTCAGATAAAAGGAAGCCTGCTTCAGCTCAGCTGGTAACCCATCTGGATGCGGATTCGCAAACCAGCTGTGCAGCCGCTGCAGGATTTCAAAGCCGTGGGGATCTCCAGCACAGGGTGCTACCGGCGGGGTGATATGCTCATCATGCAGATAATGCACCTGCAAATGTTTCAGGTTGGGGGGTAAGGCATACTTGATTTCACCATACTCGTCAGCCTTGCTGCCGATAAAGACTGCCCCGAAATCAAGGTCGGGAAAGCCCTTGATGATCTGATGAACCCAACTGGATACGCCGCCACTGACATAGGGGAAGGTACCCTCCAATAGCAGCATCACATCAACCTGTTTAGCCTTGGGAAAAATATCTACCATCAGCGAACACCCCAGAACTGGGCCACCGGCCCGATACCAGGCCTGAAGCGAATCGTTGCATCCTGTTGTAACAACCTGCGGACAGTCTTGAAATCTCGCTCATAAAAGGCAAGCTCTGCCTGATAGGGCAGCACCTTAAGCGGATCAGCACCTTCCGACAACGCCTTCTGAATAGTCTCTGAAGCCAGTTTGTAATCACGTTTTTGCAGGTATATTCGTGCCACCAAAACAAGTAGAGCAGGATTTTTGGCATCCAGTTGCAATGCCTGTTCAGCATATTTAGCCGCCTGTTCCACAAAAAAATCCCGCAGATCATCCTGGGCCAGGGCACTGTAGACCATCTCCCAGTAGGAGAAGGCCAGGTTACGGCAAACCGAGGCCTTAAGTTCAGGAGTTTCAGCGGTTTTCAGCTCATGAAGCTCTGCTGAAATGGTCTGCTGTATCTTCTGTTCCTGACGTTCATGGAGGTTAAAAGCCAACAACCGGATTTCATCATCACTGTCTCCGGTTGCATGCTGCAACAGGCGACTGGAGTTATGCCCGCTGCTGGTTCCTACTGACAATAACGCCTTTAGCCGCAGCTCACGGGGTAGATCCAGGGTCCGCAAACGGGACCAGGCCCCTCCCTCCCCCATACCGGAACCAAGGTCCGCTGACTCTGCCAGAAAAGGTGGCAGCGGCACATTGGAAAATTCAGTACGCTCTGCTTCCTTCAGAAACCATTTGAAATACAAAAGCAATAGTAACGTCCCCAGTGCGCCAAACACAGGCACAAAAAAATTAAAACTGAAGAACAGCCCCAACAACCCTTTTCGGGAAGAGATAAAACGCTTGGGAAAGCTGGCCGTTAGCAGCAGGGAAAAGAGTACCGAGGCAAGCAGATGCGCAGCCAAAAAGAAGAATACCCGCTGCCAGACCGGTTGTGTGCCAAAGATAGACAACAAGGCTGATTGCTCACTCAGCAGAGCATAGATGAGCAGTTTCAGACTACTCATACTTCCTCCGTCAACAGGTTTGCCAGCTGTACTACCGGTTCGTCAGCAGAGACCACCGCATACTTGAGCGATATCCCGGCACCCTGCAACGTCATCTTAAACTGGCCTTTCAGCACTTCGTTCAGGCGCGCCTGATACCCCTCCATTGCAGTCGGACCGGAAAAAGGCATTAACGTTACAAACTGCACTCCCCAGCCTAAATCCCGGCGCCAGCCATGGTCCAACCCCCGTTGCTGGCGCTCCATCACCTGGCAAAGTTCATCAAGTCGTGGGCCAGGAGGCAGGTTAATCACCACCAGGGTACTCACAATAGCAAGATCCCGTTTCAGCCGTATCATCTTGATCAACTCTGCGCCAAACACGGTCGGGCAGTCCGGATAAATAACAGTCACATTTTTTGCTGTCGCTGCAGCCTCAACATGATCAGCTGCATAGGCCAGCAGAACCCCCAGAATCTGCAAGGTTTCACGGTGCAATGCCATGAACGGCATATCACTGACCAGCACCACCCCCAATAAATGGCCACTACTACTGCAAAGCGGGGCTGCCACCAGATAGCTGCTATGCTGACTACCACCAAGACGGTTGGCGGCCTGATAGGCGGTGGTACCGGACTCAAGTGCTGAGCGCACCAACAGATCGTCAGGCAGGCAGGGTGCCCCCTGACCACACTGCGCCAAAGGCATCAGATCAGGCACGCCGTGGCGCACTGCATAGATTGCTGCACTTGAAAGTGAGCAATAGTGGGCGATAATCACCATCAGTTCGCCTGCCAGTTCCGGGCTGACAACACCACCCTTTTCAACCAGCAGGCGACGCAACTCCATCATGGCCTGTCGCAGGGTAACCGGTCTGCTTACCAGGTTCTGTTCAAGCCGGTCATGGGAATGGCGAACCATAAAATAGGCCCGGGAAAGCTGTTGAAACCGCTCCGAAGCATGACGGGAAAGCTGGTCTGAACGCCTGAGCCGTGTTGACCATGATGTGCTGAACTGCCCGGCCAGCAATGCCAGCAAGACCCCCCCCAACATAAAGTGCAACGGAAAGGCACCACTGACCAGCCCCACGATAACGGCGCCAAACCAAAGTAGCACTACCAGCGAAACGGAGCTTAAGGCAGGAGCAATACCATAGCGTAACGCCACCAGGAGCGGACCAAGCCAGAGCCAGGGGAATTCCGCCTTCACAAAAAAAGGATCATCCCGGTTCAGTACCGTACCCATCAACGGAATCAGCAGAGTTAATCCCAACGTTTCAAGCCAGACAATCAATCTGGGAAAGCGTGTGGATATGCCGCTAAACGCAACCATCTTAACGTAATGTGATGGTGCTGATTAACTGTTCAAGCACCTGCTGAGCCACGGCGCTGACCGCCTCACGGCTCCAGCCGCTTTTACCGGCGCTGCCGGACCAGAGTACCTTGCCATCATTCAGATCAATCAGCTGCAGGGTCATGCCGGCCACCGGTTCCCCGTCCAATCCAACTTTGTAACGCCACTCCGTAACGGTACCAACTACGGCATAGCGGACATTCTGTTTCTTTGCCCACTCCAGTCCGGCCTCCCGGCGCTTCAAGCCACGATCAGGCAGTGCCTCGCTATCTGCTGCCGGATCAAGAGGCATAGTCATTACCCGCTGCACACCACGGGCATAGAGCAGTGCCGTGGTGATCGCCTCTGCCCGCTCGGCAGCAAAGGGGGTTTCGGTGTTATTCACAAATGGAATCACCGCCCAGGTCTCAGCCTGCGGCGCAGCTTCACGGCTTCCCTGATGCAGGGTGGAGCAACCGGCCAAAATAACGAGCCCGGCAAGTATCAGCAGTATTCGTTTCATGCATTCCTCCTTCTTACTTCCAGTTGTTAATAAAAATAACGGTAACTGATGCCGATAGTGGTAGTCAGATCACTGGTGCCGAACTGGCCACTATTTTGTGTTAATTCAAACATCAGCTGATCAAGTCCAAAGACCGGACCAACCAACCCCAGACCGTAACTGAAGCCAAGATTGGAGTTACTGTTCCAGTCAATATCAGCCTCGGCAAACGGTTTCCAGTCACGGGTATAGCTTGTCTTCCAGGTCTGGCCCAAAAACAGCCCCACCCCCAGATGCCCAAAGCTCTGTGGCACAAAAAAAGATGCGGCGGGATCAGTCTCAGCAGGCACCAACCCGGCGATGTTAGTACCCACGGTGCCATCAGCCTGATACCCGCTGTAGCCGCCGTAGAGTCGGATGCCATAATCTGGCCATGCCCGGGTGAATTGGTGCCGCAGGTCAATGCCGACTGACTGCCCCTGCCCAAGATAGCCCCGGCCCTGATCATAATAACGGGCTGCAGCCAATTCAAGGGAGACCGTATCTTTAGGCGTCAGGGTAGCGGTGCCTGTCACTCTCAATCGATCCCGCACGCCCCCCACCGAAAGTGCAGCGGTTTCATCCGCCCTGGCATTCAGTTCAAGCCTTGCTCCCAGCTGTAGATCCCGCCAGGGTTGCCATGCACCTTCAAGGGAGCCCGTTGCAAAGCTGTCCAGACCGCCGCTCCGCATTCCCAGTGCCAGAGCCAGGTAGCCTCGCTCATGCCGACGAGTCAGGGTCAGGCTTCCGCCGATATCATGGTCCGGCAGATTCCTTACAACATCACTTTTCAGCTGGCTGAACTGTCGTTCTGTCAGCTCGGCCAACAGGCTGTAACGGCTGGTAAGCGGCAGGGCAAACGCCAGTCGTGATTCAACCGTACCAACACCGGATTGGTCCAGCAGCTTCAGATCTGCAGCACCATACCCTGCACGTTCACCAAACAGTTGACGCACCTGCGTGTCCAGCAGATAGTCCTCACGGTTCAACTGCAAACGCTGCCAGGCATGCTCCTGGGCCAACGGAATAGAGCCTGTCCGTTGCGCCGCCTCAACCGCATCACGATAGGGCAACTGCTCCAGTTTACCATCCAGCAGGTCAGCCATGGCACTGCGATCGTTCTCCTCCAGAGCGAGACCAAGGCGGGCCCATTCAGGCCGCTGAATTGTCCGGGCAAAATGTCTCCAGTACCAGAGTCGGGCCAGGTCGGTCTGTCCGGTGGTCATGGCCCAGCCTAATACCAACTCTTTACCAAAATCATCCCGTCTATCTGAAGCCACCTGCCTGATACGCCTCGAAAGGGCATCGCCGGGTGCAAGATGCAGCAACAGTTGCGTCTGGGTCAGCAGCCGGCTTCTGACCTCATCATCTGCCAGATTCTTTTGGGCCTGCCGGTGTATCAGCAGCTGTGCTCTACGCCGGACTTTCCAGGCACTCTCTGCATCGCCAGCCTGCTCCAATATATCCCCAAAGGAGGCCAGCCAGGCCGGATCAGTCTGACGTTTCGGGGCCAGTACGCGATAATGACGCAAAGCCCGCTGCGTATCCCCCATCAACACCATGGCTGCTGCCAATGGTTCCTGCAGTTCAGACAGCGCCCCAACCCGTCCTTCCCAATCCCGAACTAGGGGACGCAGTTCGTCAACCTGTTTCATATCCACCAATAACCAGAGGTAGATACTAAGTAGTTCAGAATCTGAAGGTGCCAATCGGACAGCAACTCTTCCAGCAGCAAGGCTGGCAGACTGATTGGCGGTTGCACGATAAACCTGAGCCATGGCCATCCAGGTACGGGCATCTTGAGCGAGAACATTGCGTTCATCTGGCCGCAGGTTTTCAAAAAACACCGCCAACTCTCGCCCCTTGCCGCTGCGCAGGCCGGTATCAACCATGGCATACACGAAGACTGGCCGCTGTAACTGTTTCCACCCCTGTAAAGCATAGCCATAAGCCTTTTGCGGGTCTGACTCTCCATACAGTTCCTGTAGTCGCTGATAATCTACTTCAATGGCAGTCCCATGCTTAATCAGCAGATCAGCCGCTTTGATAGACGCGTCGTTCTTCTGGAGTGTCCAGGCCAGGTCGGCATAGGTGCGCCAGAAGGTAGTGGCTGTTGCCGGAGCGGTATGTTCCGCCATCAACAATGCCTGCCATGCCTGCTGTGTGCCACCCTGCCCATACCAGAGCGATGCCAACCTGAGAGCTTCATCAGCCTCAAGCGGCTTCAGTCTGGCCCGCCGGTGCCATGCACTGATTGCATCTGCAGGCCGTCCAAGCATCTCGGCCAGCCGGGCCTGCTCACTCAACTGCCAGGCCGGATCAGCACCACGAATCGTGCCTGATGCAAGCAGATCATAGGCCCGCTGTGGCATCCCCATCCCCTCTGCCACATACAGATACTCCTTCAACAGCTCAACCGTCACAGCCTGCTGAACAACCATCTGCTCCAGCAGTTTCATCCGCAGAGGGAATTCCTGCAGTGCTCTGGACAGACGCAGGACAGACTGTTCGCCCTCGCTATCACCATGTTCAGCAAGGTAGAACCAATGTTCAAGGGCCAAATCAGGACGTCCTGCCCACTCTGATGTCTGGGCAGCCTTTTTACGCCAAACCTTATCTGCAGGGCACGCCTTCGCCGCACGTTCAGCTACAGACAAAGCCTCCTTTATATTGCCATTTGCCAGAAAAACCGTATGGGCCAGTTCAAAAAGATCCTGCTCAAAATCCACCCTTATTTCTGACACATGTTGTACAGGTGGTTCAGCCAACGCCTGACCTTGTCCAGACAGAGCAGCAACCGCTGCAACAAGCGTAATATTCTGTAAGGTTATTTTCACGGTTGAACCCTCGTTTTACCAACATCCGAGGAATACCCCAGAGCTTTCCTTACGTACAACTGAGCTTTATCAGGACGGTTTGCCGCCAGCGACAACTTAACCAGATATTTCAAGATGCCACGATCTTTGGCCAAGTCACTTGTCAAATTCACCTCGGCTGCTGCCAACGCCTCCTGCACCAGATTACCTGATTGTAAGGCACCTACACCGGCAAGAAACATGCGGCGCTTTTGATCTGCCTGCGCAACCTGCATCCCCTTGAAATAGAATGTTGCTGCCCCGCGATAATCACCTTTGCCCAGGGCGATAGCAGCCGCAACTTCGGCTGATGCAGGATCAGCATCGCTACCCAGCAACTCCTCAAGCCACTGTACGGTAGTTCCATCTCTCAGACTGCGTGCATCTGCCAGATAGCGAGCCAATTCCTGTGGCGTTGCACCGGCCTTGTGCATCTGCTCTATCTGGGCAGCGTAGTTCTTTCGAGCTTTCTCCCAACCAGGTTCATCAAGACTCACCCATTCCAGTTCCTGACGCCGCAATTCATACTGTAACGCCATGACTGTCTTGAACTGTTCAGCAGAAAGCCGCCCCCTTTGGTGGCTTAACGCAGCAGCAGCCTTTTCCGTGCACCCTGCTGCCAGGTAACTACGCACCAGCGGGATTACCAGCTCTGTATCACCATTACGCAGGTGCAGCAGGGCCTCAAGGTAACGCTGTTGCGCCGGACTGCTTACTTCAGGATTTTCCAGTAGTTTTAAGAGACTTTTTTCCGGGTACAGCACCAGCAGAAGAAGCAGGCCAGCCCCCACCAACCCGCTAATAGCCAATGGCCCGGCAAAACGCTCACGCGATTTATGAGCATTATCTGCAGACAAGTTCAATCCCGTATTGCCCAACCGACAAAGGTGCCGTCAACAGACCAGAATCCTGCTTTACCGCCAGCAGACGACCGCCTGACACCAACTTGCAGCCGGTGCCACCACCGAAACGTATGAAGCCATCGGCATGGGCTGTTACCTTCAGTTTCATGCCTTTCGGCGTCCAGGAAAAGCTCTCTACTTCAGCCGCTGCGGCAGCCAGCCATGCCCGCTTGGGAGGAAGGGAGGTCATGACAAGGAATGCCTCACCTCCCGGAGCCAAGTGGATATAGCGTTGATCATTATGATCCACAAATCCGACCACACCGCGACTGGCGAGCAGATCAGGATACCCCGCACTGATTGGCAGCCTCAGCTGCCTCAGGTCACCCTTGTTACGGACTTGCCAGCCGTTACCGCTTCGGGCAATCGTCGTGCGGTTAAAATCAAGCACTTTATCAGCATAGGCAGAGGTATAGACCGGAAACAACTCCTGCTGCATCGCCCAGTTGTAAACATCCAGCAGTGCCTGTAGCGAGGCCAGTTTGCTGGCAGAATAGAAATGGTAATAGATATTGACCGGCTTGAGTCTGCGGGGTGCGTCGGTCATTTTGAAGGTCTCAATCACACGCCTGAAACCATAAAAAGGCCCTTTCCAGTCATTGGTATAGACATTTTCGTTCTGATTGGGGGCAAAGACCTGAAACCATCCTTCCTTTGCCACTCCTAACGACGCAACGGAGGTCAGGCTCGGATTTGATGTCGTCATGACGGTATCGCCGCTGTTGATGTTTCTGATGCCGGCGGCATAGGTCAATCTGATCGCCTCAGCAGGCGGCGTACAATCACCTGACCATTGCAGCAGAGTCACCTTTTTGCCAGGTGGCAGAAGTCGGCTATTGATAAAATTGACCGATCCGATCACCTCTGTCTCGTAATTAAGTGTATAGCCGGGTATGTTAAGGTACCGCTCTGAATACATCTTGCGGCCCTCTGCACTGTCCTGCCAGTAGTACGGATGGGAATAGGTATGGGTTGCAGCCTCAATCCAGGGAAGGGCCAGGGTCTCCCGGAACTCTTTCTGCAGTTCTGCTGCCTGGGCCGGGTACAGCCCCTTCTCATCCACTATCCCGGTGATGACCGAAACCGCCGTGGGAATTTTGTACCGTTTTAGGATCTTCTCCCGCATCTCGACACCGGCATAGCGACCGCCGGGCCACTCTGCATAGCTTTCAAATCCATCTGCATCAATATGGACCAACAGCAGGCGCACACCGTTCTCTGTGGTGGGGTCTGGCGCAACCGGTTGCTCAAGCCCGAGTGCTTTGGAGAGCAGACTGAATGGATTGACGACCCAACGGGCCTGATCCTGCATAACTTGCATAACACCGTAGGGATGCTGTACGTAACCGCCCCAGGGAGTAATCCCCACTGCATCATACACCTCCCCCCCCTGAGCAGTAAGGGTCAGCAGCGGTTCCCCTTCCTTGATTTTTAACTGGGCGAAAGCAGTTGTCTGCAGGGGCGGTTCTGCCTCAAAACCGATATCCTGCGTACGGCGGATAATCTTGAGCGACGGAAGTCCACGTCGTGCCAGCCGACGATATTCAAGCCCCAACACGCTTGACACCTGTTCAGGCGGCATGCCGAATCCATCAACAAACAGCAGTTTGACGCCATCGGCAATCTGTCGACGCACCCATAGGGCAAGGTTGTTCTTGCCGTCAACGTTTTCGTTGTGGGGCCAAACCACCACGCCGGCATACCGTCCGGCCAGTATCCCGGACGGCAGCATTTTACGCAGATCCTGCATATCCAACTGGTAGCCGAGGTAATTGAGCGGAGTCGCAATATGATGATGCAGATCTGAGTTGGCCGGGTCATTAACGCTTTGTCCATCATACAACCCCAGCACCTTCCGTGGCAGCACCTCAACGGCTCCGACACCCAACGAGGCCAGATCCTTGTCGGTCACCCAGGGAATGATGCCCAAGGCCTTGATCTTTTCTGCGGTTTTTCGGGCCAGCTCACGGTTACTTGGTTCCACATAATCAATGGCAATTACCGGTAGACCAGCCTTCTGCACTTCAGCAAACTTGCCAAGCAACCACTGGCGGTCATGCTCTTTCACCTCACCGTACACACCGCTTGTTGGATCAAATTGCCGAAAAACAGACTCAGCGGCCACAGCAAAGGCAGCGCCCTTAACCTGATCAAACACCTCAAAACCGCGATTCAGAATCAGACGGGCCTCCGGGTGGCGCTGTTTTATACTGAGAATAATTTCAACCAGCCCTTCCGCAAGGGCCGGATGTTTTTTGCTATCTTTGACCAGCAGAAAAGAATCCAGGGTATCCAGAAAAAACCCCCGGTAACCGGCAGCCCACAGTGGCTCAACCACCTGATCCAGAAAAAAAGCTCTCCAGGCAGGATTAGCCAGATCCACCAGCTTGCTTTTCCAGGCAGGATTATCACCAAGCAACCATTCTGACCTGATCTGTTTGTAAAAACGACGCTGCGGATCAGCCTCGCCAACGCTGACATAGGCAAACAGTTCGCTATGCGCACTTTTATACTGTCCAGGCAAAATACCAACACTATCTGGATCAACAACGACAATATCAAAGGCGTGCAACTCATCAAGCGGTGGTTTTTCCGCATAATAAAATGCAACACTGAACGGTGCTGCTGAAGCAGCTATCGCTTGTGTCATCAAAATAATGCTCATCAAAAACAATATAAAAACACGCTGCATAAGCCACCTCAAACCACTTAACTGTCAAATATCATATCTATTTAGCATACTATGAACAAAACGCAACGTTCATGATCTTATTAATCCTGACAAGCTTTATTCTTGACAGCAGAGACTGTTTCTGTTAGTGATTGCCGCCTTTCGCAGCAGCCTATACTCTTTAGAACTCTCATTAATGGAGTGCGTTACGTATGGCAACCACCAAAACAGTAAAAAAGTCCGCGCAGGAAGCCACTGTGCCCGTTTCCACATCAAAGACAACCACCACAGTAAAAACAGTCGTCTCCAAGAAAGAAGCTGCGGCGCCCAGCAAGACTTCTGGCAAAGCTGCAACAGCGCAACCGGCTACAAAAAAAACGACTGAGCAAAAAACAATAGCTGCACCTGCCAGCGTCGAAAGCACGGCACCAGCGACCACAGCAGCTGCGCCAGCTGTTCCTCTAACCGGCAAGTGGAAAGAGGTTCAGCAGATATTGCTTGATATGAAAGAGCAGACCCTGCTTGAGATCAAACGATCCATCAAAAAAGGTTCTGAAGCGTCAGTGGGCGAAGAGCCGACTGGCGATATCTACGACCAGGCATCATCTGAGCGGGACCGGGAACTGGGGCTGCTTTTAAATGATCGTGAACGGGAAAAACTACACAGCATTGATGAGGCGCTGCTGCGGATTACTGAAGGCGAGTATGGTATCTGTGAAGAGTGCGATGAAGACATCCCGATGGGCCGCCTGAAGGTGCTTCCTTTTACCCGGCACTGCGTCAAATGCAAGTCAGACCTGGAGAAATTCCAGGCCCAGACACGCCGAATTGAAGAAGACCGTGCGTATCGGGAAATCCCGGTGGGTGGCGAGGACGAAGACTAGCGGCTACGCCTTAGCGCAATCGCTCCAACAGACGCAACAGCAGACCTCGCCGGAGCTCCATGGCATGCTGCGGACAGAGCTCACGACAGCACCAGCAACGAATGCAACGCCCTGAATCAACCTTCAGGGCGTTTTTTGTTATGGTGATCGCTTCAGGTGGACAGGCATCCCGGCAGACGCCACAAAACGTACACTGTTCTTTATTGGCAGCGGGTACAGGCGCCAGCTGATTCCGCAACAATCCTTTCAGAAAACCGGGCAATCCGAACTGGACATCAAGTCCCTGTGGCAGCGTAAAGGGAGGATTGGCAGCCAGTAATGCAAGATCTCCCACAACAGAGATCTGATCAAGCTCTGTGCCGGACAGACCTCTGCGACGGGCCTCAAGCTCCACCGGCAGAAGTTGGGGTGGTATACCGGCCAGCCGCCCTGCCACCGTATCCACCGCCACCATATTATCTCCGGCAATCAGCAGCCCGAGTTGACGTGGAGTGCCGCTATTGGGCCCGTCACCTTCCATCGCCACAATGGCGTCAACGATTGTTAAGGCAACAGGACGAGCCAGCGCTATTTCCAGCAACAGCCCGGCGAACAGCTCTTTTGAGTGTCCTGCGGTCAGATGCAAACCGGCCTTGGCGGCTCCCACAACCGTCCCGTACAGGTTTTTTACCCCGCAGGTCAGGGTCATCATCTCATGGGTCTTCAGCTTGGGCAGGTTGATCACAACATCGGCATCAAGATAGGTTGTTGCCAACTCAAGCTGGCGAAAGGTTCCCGTTGTCCACACCCTCCGGGTCTCACCAAACGGCATTAACTGTCCTCCGGCTGCCTCGACTGCGTGACGGATACCGGTCTT
>Ga0074197_1000862_pt1 | contig 31603 bp, 31 predicted proteins | sample EPASupsiteSAE305_FD_64526 | JGI IMG/M metagenome (GOLD analysis project Ga0074197, IMG submission 64526) | Bioremediated contaminated groundwater microbial communities from EPA Superfund site, New Mexico - SAE3-05 reassembly with SPADES | ecosystem: Environmental > Aquatic > Deep subsurface >...
ACGAATTGCCACTCGCTATGAGCGTTTGGCCAGAAACTACGCTGCAATGCTTACTCTAGTCTCAACCGTTATATGGATGGCGTGATTGAGAACACACCCTAGTTCCCTAAACGATACCTTTTGAATTCGGGGGTAACGAAAAAGGGCTACGCACTTAGTATAAGTACGTAGCCCTTTGAGAGGCAGTCAGTTAAACTGATTTTGTAACATGCTGTAATAATATAATTATTAATTATTATTTTTTTAGTAAAGCCCCTAAAAAAGCCCCTTCCTGCTGACCAACTAATAATACACAAGTGTAAAAGATCGGCGGCAGATGATTGCAGCAGTGGGCTGATTACCTGGATGGATTGAAGGCCGACGCCAAGGTGATCCCACTCAGACAGGCGGGGTAATAGCTTTAGGCGAACTCGCATAATGTACCCCCTCGATATTGAATGCAGATTATAACGTGGCCTGCTGATTTCGCAATATTGACGATATCATTTCTAGCCGTACCTGCTATATATACTATCAATAGACCATAATCTATTGATAGTTTTTTAGTGATAGGTTCGTTCATGTAAAATCAATAGGTTACAAAGGCAAAAACTGTGGATAACTCAAAAAGCTTGACAGTCTTAGAGTCTATTGATAGGTTTTATCCCATGGTCTTATACTTACTGATAGTAACAGACAGGGGGAAATCACCATGGCAACCATCGGCTATGCACGGGTAAGCACAGATGACCAAAAGCTAACGGCACAACTTCAGCAGCTTCAGGGTGCAGGCGTTGACAGGATTTTCAAAGAAAAGGTTTCAGGCGTAAAGCAGGACCGCCCAGAGTTGGCAGCAATGCTTGAACACCTCCGCGAAGGTGACACCGTAATCATCTGCAAGCTGGACAGGATCGCTCGCAGCACCAAGCACCTGCTGGAGATCGTGGAAGCATTGGAAGCCAGAAAGGTTTCCTTCAAGGTCTTGAACATCAACCTGGACACCTCCACCCCCACCGGCAAGCTGATGCTTTCCATGCTGGCAGCTATCGGACAGTTTGAACGTGAAATGATGCTGGAGCGGCAGCGGGAAGGGATCAGGATAGCCAAAGACGAAGGGCGCTACAAAGGCCGCAAGGCAACCGCACGGGCACTGTCTGACCAAGTGCTTGAACTGCTGGCCCAGGGCAAGACCAAACAGGCGGTAGCTGATGAACTGAAGATAGGTATTGCCAGCGTCTACCGGATAGCCAAGGCAGCAAAACACTGATTCGACTTGCCAAATATAAACATATTGTTTAGAGTATAATCATGATCAAGAGCTTCGCAGACAAGGCAACCGAGAAGTTTTTTGAAACGGGTAAATCCAAGCGCCTACCCCCTGCTATTATCAACCGGGCAGCTATGCGCCTGAATCAGCTTGACAGTGCAACGGTTGTTGAGGATTTACGGTTGCCACCATCTAACCACCTTGAGGCATTGGTGGGGGATCGTAAAGGGCAATGGAGTATCAAGATTAACGACCAATGGCGGGTATGCTTTGTTTTTGCAGATGGCCATGCGTATGACGTAGAGATAACCGACTATCACTAGAAGCATTTGGAGAACATCATGGCAACCAGGAACGGACTCCCGGCAATTCATCCCGGAGAATATTTGAAAGAGATACTGGAAGAATTACACCTTTCACAGAATGCTCTTGCGCTATCAATCGGAGTATCAGCAATGCGTATATCCCATGTTGTACATGGCAAACGCCCTGTTACTGCAGAGCTAGCGATTCTGTTTGGCAAGGCATTTGGTCAGACCCCCCAATACTGGATGAACCTGCAAGCCAGCTATGACCTGAAGGTAACGGAAAAGGCTCTGGCTCGCAGAATCAAACAGGTGCAGCCGGTTGCTATGGCAGCCTAACCTTTACTAACTTTTACTAACCTTTATGCCTTACTCAGCCAGCAAATACACCTACCGGATTGAATGGTCTGAAGAAGATCAGGCACACCTTGCCCGCTGCCTTGAGTTTCCTTCGCTTATCACCCACGGCAAGACACCAGAGAAGACCCTGAAGGAAATTGAACTGGTAGTTGCTGAATCCATCAAATGGATTGAAGAGGAAAAAGGCATTGCTCCTGAACCGCTGGGAGCCAGACAGTACAAAGGGAACATCACCTTAAGGGTGCCGCCTGGTGTCCATCGTCAGCTTGCCATGCTTTCAGCAGAACAAGGGGTCTCCATCAATCAACTGGTGCTTTCACGTCTGGCTGCCTAAGAGCATCACGAGGCAAGGTTTGTTATTGTACCACGGCTTAACCTGTTTGTTTCACTTGTAAAAAAACAACTTGTAAAAAAACTATTGCCACCAGATAGTTTTTAGGTGTAGAAACCACCCTGAACTAAATGGAACCCGAAACGCGGTCTACTGGCCGCCTCTTGTCGGCCCACTACTAAGCTTCAAAAAAATAAACGTCGGATCCCGGAACGCGACTTTAGTCGCCTCTTCGCTGGCCCGGATGGTTTGAGATCAACAATCTCTGCTATCCGGGCTTTTTTGCGTCCAAAAAGGAGAAACGAATGTCTAAAGAGCTTAATTCGGATTCAAATGTTTTTAACTCAACACCCCTACTGCCGGGGTTACTAGTCAATGACCGGACTGTCGCGGCGGTCCTGGGGATCGGGAGAACTAAGGTCTGGGCCATGGCCAAGGATGGGACACTAAGCCCGGTTCGACTGGGTAATCGCTGCACAAGGTTCAAGACCGACGACGTTATTGCTGTGATTAATGGTTGACCGGTTTCGCGGCTAGGCCGACGGGCCGAACGACGGGGCCGCCTCACCCTGTTCGCCGCGATTATTTTCACTTTGAGGATGCAGAGGCTTTGTTATGGCGGCTAAAAAAATTACTGGTGGTTTTATTCTGTTGTCAAGACTCCTCTTGGACTCAGAGTTATTCAGCAAACCGCCACATTACTTAAAATTGTGGGTATGGATGCTGCTCAGGGCCCGTTGGCAGGATGGTGACGGCATTAAACGCGGCCAACTGCGGACGTCTATCAAGGATATGCAACGGGTGGGCATGTACAAGTCTGGCAATCGAACAACTGGCGAATTTTCAAACGACCAGGTTCGGTCAGCTTACGGGTGGCTCAGAAAAACTGGAGCAATAGAAATGGCTGAAACCGGCAGTGGATTGCTAATAACCGTAATAAATTATGATACTTATCAGACATCTGACAGTTACAGCCCGGACACCATCCGGGACACCATCCGGGACACCATCCGGGACACCATCCGGGAACCCATCCGGGAACCCATAGCAACAACAGAAAAAAGGTTATTCAAAGCTAACACTTATGGAGATATTAAAAACCCGGACACCATCCCGGACACCATCCCGGCCACCATCCCGAAACCCGCCCGGACACCATACCATTTAGAAGAAGGAAAAAATAAAGAATCTCTTGTCGCTCCTCCTACGTCGAAGCGACCCCCAAGCGGTAACCATCAGCTTTTCATTTCGTGGTGGCACTACGCATCAGAAAAGACCCAGGGGAAGCCGTACCTGTTCGCCGCAAAGGACGCCAAAGCCGTCAAAAGCCTGCTGACCATCCACCCTATCAAGCACCTGGTCCTAGCTGCCTGCCATTTCCTGACCGTTGACGACGCCTTCCTCAACAACCGGCGCGACCTGCCCATGTTGCTGTCACAGATAAACCGGATGCCCGGACCAAGTGACCCAGCCCACAACGGCGGCACAAAATACCGCGCTGCAGGCCTGCTACCACCGGAAGGCGTGAAGCTGGAAAACTGGCGGTTTTACGACACCACACCACCCGACAAGGAATTTAACGATGCAGCCTGAAACCGCCCCTACCCATAGCCCGGAGGCTGAGAAAAGCGCCCTTGGTGCCGTACTGGTGGACAACACCGCCTTGGAGATCCTAACCGTCATTATCGGCCCGGAGGACTTCTACTCGCCAGCCCACCGCCACATTTACGGCAGTATGCTGGAATTGAAGCAGAACCTGACCCCGATTGACTTCACAACGCTGCTGACCAGCCTTAAATCCAGCAACAAGCTGAATGAAGTTGGCGGGGCGCCCTATCTGCTGGAGCTGGCTGACTACGTGCCCACGGCAGCCAATGCCGCCCACTATGCCAAGATCATCCGCACCCACGCGGTGCAACGCTCGCTGGCCGGTGTTGCTTCAGTAATCAGCGGCAAAATGAAGCAAGGTGAGGATCCGGCCACGGTCATTGATGAGGCCCGCCGCAACCTGGACAAACTGGCAGGAGAACTGGACGGTGCCCACGGCGTAAATGCTGCAGAGCTGATTGGCTTTGACGGACGTGCAAAGGCGTATCAGCAGTTTGTTGCCAGGGTGAACAAGTACCGATTCAAGACCGGATTCAAAGACCTGGACAAGGAATTACGGGGAATTGCCCCCGGTGAAGTGCTGATCATTATCGCATACAGCGGCACCTTCAAAAGCGCCTTACTGCAGTTCCTGCTACTCCGTTCAGCCCGTGACACCGGCCTCTTAAGCCTGTTCTTCTCCCTAGAAATGCCAGCGGCAAAACTGTTTGAACGGGAGGTTGCCATGACCAGCGGCATTAACGGCTATACGTGCGAATACCGCTGGCGAAACGAGCCGGTGGAAGCCAATGCCTTGCAGCTTGCAGCACGGGACGGTGGCGGCAAGAACATGCTGGTCTGTGAGCGCCCCGGCCTGAACGTGGAGCAGGTTGGCCGCTACATTGACGCGGCAAAACGGAACCACGGCGAGATCGGCGTTGTAGGGGTGGACTACCTGGGCCTGATGAGCGCCCCAGGAAAAACCCTTTTTGAAAAGACCGCCCACCTTGGTCCGGCCCTGAAGAATCTGGCCAAGGAAAAAAACGTGCCCTTGCTGGTGCTGGCCCAGGTCAACCGCGAATCTGTAAAAAACCACGCTGAAATAGAGGCCCACAGCGCCAAAGGTGGCGGCGATATTGAAGCCAGCGCGGACTTCATGCTGGGCCTGCAGCAGCAGAAGCAGGGGCAGCTTACCCTGAAGATTCTTAAAAACCGCAACGGCGCTGCCGGGCAGATTTGGGAGGTGATGCTTGACCGGCCCAGCCTGCAGTTTACCGGCCTACAGCCCTACGAACCGCAACGACAGGCCACCAACGGAAGCATTGATTTTTAACCAGATGACTGCCGCCTGGTCGGCAGCATCACATCAACCGGCAAAACCGGATTTAAGGAGAATTTATCATGTGCGAAGAAACCACCAACGTAACGAGTTTCAAGACCGGCCCTGACAAAGAGATTAATGTCGAGGACCTCCTGATGGGGTTGGCTATGGCTGAATCTGTATTTCAAGACCAGCAGAAGTATATCGAACTGATGGAAGCCAATGGCGGCCAAACCCCTAATAACCAGCTACCACCTGACCCGTGGGCGGTGATCGGTGCATTACAGGTTATTGGCAATGTCTCCCATGCACTTAAATGTGGCTGCTGGGGATATGAGGAAGTTTACAATCATTAAAAATCGGATGCTGACCCGTACAGCTTTCATATGGAGGCTGTACGGGTCAGCAGATGAAAGGAACGCCTCAATGAATGAATTGTCACAGAAAGTTTGCCCCCGCTGTCGCCACATTTACATGGGCAGCGTTAAAGAAGCGACCTGTCCTACCTGCCAAGACAATATTTTACGGGCAACAGCCCGCAAAGAGCGGATCAGGAAGCAGTCAGCACCGCCTGAAAACCCGTGGCTGCAATGTCTGATAGAGCGGGAAGGCCCCACAGCCGTGATGATTGGTGGCTGCCAGCTCCGGTTTGTCAAGAACCAGCAGGGCCAGGCGATCTGCAAAGTTACCAATCCCAACCACCACAAATTTTTACTGAAACAGCCGCAATACCAGATTTATGAGGGGAAAGTCGTGCCATGATAAATTCCCTCATAAGACCCGCGACAGGAGGTCGCGGCCATTCGGGGCAAGTACTTGGAGGCCCCAAATATAGAGCGCAGGATGCGCCAAATCAAAACCGGCAGGGATACTATCCCTGCCGGAAAAGAGGCGCTCTATGCAAAAAACACCTATCGAATCAAACCCACCTTCAATATTTGACCGTCTAGTCTCTGAAACTAGCCGCTTACGCTCGTTCAATAGCGTCACTCAGACGGAATTTGACATTTTCTCCAGTCTCGTTTTGCAGGCCGTGGCTTCGCATAGCTACTTGCGTCGTGAATTAGTCAAAATAATGGAGATGCCCCGTGTTTAATTCCTCATTCGACCAACTCCTCAACAGCCTTCATCCGGGTGGCCGTGAAGGCCGCATGGAGGCCCGCTGCAAGGAACTTGAGCGCCGCAACGCTGAGCTTCTGGACTACTTTCACCAAAAACGCCGGACCACCTGCAGCAATCACGCAGCCTTCATCACCCGCAATACATCACATTGAAAGAAAAGGAACACACTATGGAATTACTCAAAATTCAATCCGCTATCAGTACATTAACCACTGCCCTTCGCGAAGAGCAGGCAGCCCTGCCCAAACTCAAAATCGAACTGACGGAGCGTCTATACAACCTCGCCTTGAGGGGATTGACCTGTGAAGATGCAAGCCTTGACGAAATCCGGGCGGCTATCGAGCATGCCGAGCGGAGCATCAGGGAGATTCCGCCAGTAATCGGATTGCTGGAAATGCAGGAAACAGGCCTTCAGGAACAGGCGGCACGTGATGACCATCAGGCCAACAAACTGCACAACGACCATAAGTTCTTCGAGCTTTTGAATCAGATCGTCACAGCCGGTACCGCAACCCCGGCTGAACTTGCAACCCTCTGCCGATATGCAGGTACCAGTAGCAATCCGGCCCGTCGTTGTGAAATGGATCGGTTGACCGAGGCTCTCGAAGATCATGCTCGACTCGTATCTGCTGCAAAGAGCTGGAACCGTGAGCCGCCAACATTTGATTTCAAACTCGAAGAACAGGGAGGCAAATAGTCATGGGACTAGCACTTAAAAACTACGATATAGCCGGGGCAGCGCTTAATGCGTACAAGACGCTGGATGATTCGTTTAGAGCTGATAAGAAGCTTGAGCTTGAACGTCGTGCACAAGATAGGGCCGACACAGAGGCCACCGAAAATAGTCAGATTAAACAACTGGCAATTCGCAAGGGATTAAAGGCCGAGGCTGATGAAACGGAATCCGCAGAAATTGCGGCAGCCCTGCAAACGGGCGACCTATCCAAGCTCAGTAGCGATACCGCCATGGCGGTCAACAAGCAGCTGGAAGCGGCAGGGTACGGTCAGGAAACAGTCCTCCCCAGACTGAAAGCGGCAACAGTATTGAAACCGGTCATCGATTCTTTTGCTGAGCAATCCAAGGCCTGGCAACAACAGGCAGCCAGCGGACAAGGCTTGCAGCAAGCTGATGTAGTCCATTTAAAAACAGATCCCAACTTCAGCAGCTTTAAGCCACATCTGAAAGACCTGTTTTTTGACAAGGCGCGATTCAACGACAATGACGGTACCCCGAAGCTGCACCGGTATGAGGTGAGCGGCAAAACGGTCTATGGCATGATCAATCAATCTGACCCGATTGCTGATGTGGTATTTCATGCACCAACCGGAAAGACTATGGTGGCGCTGAATACCAAGGCTATTAAGGTCGATGCAGAGGGCAATCCTATTAAAAATGCAGATGGTTCGTATCAGATTGATGATTCCGTACAGATCCCCCAGGGAGTTGCCACCACTGGCCGCAGCAACGCCGGAGATGATCCTGTCAGCACGTTGACCCTGCCGGAGCTGCAACAAAAAACAGCTGAGATAATCAAATCAGGCGAGACGGTGATGGGTATTCGTCGCAAGGCACTTGAAGCTGAATATCTACGCCGCTCCCCTGCTGCACGGGAAGGGGTAAGCAAGGCCATTTCCGGAAAGTACGAGCATCAGCAGGCGTGGAAAGCAGCAGAAGGCAGTTCAGAACTGGAAACACTGATTAATGACCCTTTACTGGGTAATGCCTTTAAAAACATCACTACTGTAACCAAAGCCTTTGGCGGTAGCCCTAAAGAGGCACTGACCAAAGCACAGGATGTGGTAACAAAGGTCCAGACTCTTGCCGCTGATAAGGCGGAAGGTCAGGCGTTTATCAGCACCTTCAGTGGTATTATGGAGGCCGCAGGCAGAAACCCGGAAAGCCCCTATAACGGCATGGTTGATTTTTTCAAAAATAACCCCGCGATGATCGGCAGAAAAGGTGCAGTTGAAGCGATCAAGGCTGCCCAGACCGCGATTGCCTCAGACCGTAAAGACAAGACTGACCAGCGCCGTGATGAACTGGGATGGGCACGGGTAGAAGCCATTGCAGCCAGAAGCGCAGGCAGCGGTGCCAGTGCGGAAACCAAAGCAGCCAACCTTGCCAAGCGCGACATAGCAGTGCGATTGCGTGATGCTCAGCGAGCCTATCAGCAGGCCGTAAAGGGCGGTGATCCGGCTGCAATCAATGAGGCTGTTGATAACATCAGCTACTTGAATGACCAGGCTGGCCAAGCAGGGGTACCCCTTGCCAATGTTCCCCAGCGCAGAGAAACTGCCGAGGAAACTGAAGTCTTACGTCAACAGGCAACGGAAAGCCTGAAGGGGCAACGTGGCGCCATAGGGAAGTTCTTTAACAGCTCCCCCAGCGCAAAAGCCGTGCAGATGGAAATGGAGCGCTTAAGAAAAACAGGAGGAGCTGCAACTCAACCGCCTGTTGCACAAATGGTGGCCTCCCATAGTCAAACAACGCAGTCGGACAAACCCTCTGTGGCACCTCCGACCACCAGCATAAATCATATGCCACAACCACAGCAACCACCACAGCAGCAGGCCGGTAAAGCATTTCTGCATGGTAACACGGTCTCAGTCAACGGCCAGGCATACCCGCTGAATTCTGATGGTACGGTCACCATCAGCGGCAGAAAGTACAAGGTGCAGTGATGCGAGCTGTTAGCCTTATTCCTGTTGGCGAACCAGTGGCACAAGAGGTGCTGCTGATACCAGTAGACGAGGGGGCCGGTAACGGCTCCCCCTCCATTGTGCAGCGTGACGCTTTTATTCGATCCCAGGCAGACAACCCTGATCAGTACATCCAGCATCTGTCACAGCATCAGGTACCTGCTGGCTATCAAGCTCCTGCCCGTGCCGTTGTTGGTATGGCCAGCCCCCAGGACCAGCAGGCAGCTGATACCTTCAAGCGGGAATATGTTGAAAAGCCTGCCAACAGTGTACTTGCCCGCGCTGCACGGGCGATCAAGCTGTATGCCTTTCCTGTTGCTCGCGCTATGGACAGTATCAGCGGCAATGAAGATCATCAAGCCAGACTCACCAAAGATATTGAAGATCTATCCGGCTTTATTGACCAACAACAGCCAGGGCCTGAAGTTGGAGGAGTCGGCAAGTTTGTTCGTGGTGTTGAGGAATTGGCACCACAGGTGGCTGCCGGTTCAATCGGCGTTGCCAACCTACTGGGCACAGCAACGGCTGACAAAGGGATTGACGCACTGAATCAAGGTGTTGACCCGACCACTGCAACCGTGCTGGCTGAAAAAGAACTGCTACAGAATGCCGCCATGATGCGCCTGCCCCAGACCGGCAAGACCTTACCACAAAGCATTGCCATAGGTGCCACGGTTAACCCGGCACTGGGAACACTCGGGCGGGCTGCAGATAAAATCATTCTTGAAACTGCTGGTTACCAACAGCAGGCCGATGCAGTGAAGGTGCTTGATCAACAGGCTATGGCCCATGAAGCGGCAATGGGCGCCATGTTCTCAGTTGATGGCCATATCCGCCAGAACCTTGCACGGGGACAACAGGCTGCAAAAGAGAACAGGCAAGCCCCTGCAGCAGCTGAAGGCAGGCCGGTTGAACTGGTGCCGCTGGATGTCACAGAATCTTCTGCTGCAGCCAGACCAGCAACAAACCTTGATCCTGAATCCTCTGCTGCCCTCAAGTGGGCAGCAGGTCGCTTGACTGATCCAGCTGCAAGCACGTTTGAGGTTCAGGCATTAAAGCAGATGATTAACGAACCAGGCAGACAGGAGCTGTTGCGAGCCTATCGCAGAACCCAACCAGCACCGGAACCGGTTGAGCACAAGCAGAAAGAAACAGCTCTACCAGATGGAGCTAAGCCGGTTGAACTGGTGTTGATGGAAGAACCACTGATGACAGCAGAGCAACCGACCTCCCTCCTTCCTCCTCAGCCGGAAACAACACAGGCCGCTGTTTTTGATTCACAACCAAGGGCAGAGTACAGAACAGCACAAGAAACGCAGCCACAGGAACAGCCAGCAGGCAAAAATCAGCTAATCCAGCAACCAGCAATCACCCCACCCGGCACCGTAGAGCAGATACCGGCAGGCAAACGGGGTAATGCAGACATCTACGATCTATCCCTTAACCCCTCCCAGCAGCGTAGCCTGGAAGAGATCAGGCAGGCGGTAACTGATGGTGAAGCAGGTGGCCGTGCCGTCATTGACCAGCAGGGCCAGGGCAGCACCGGCCAGACCGTGGGGTATGGCTCCACTTTCCCGGACTGGTTCAGAAATAAAGGCTATAGCAAGGCAGAAACATTGCAGACCATTGAATACGCAACAGCCGGTAAAGGTGTCACAGCCCGTCAGAAGGTCATGCTGGAGGATCTGCTGCAGGCTAAGCGGGCACAAGACACCAATGCTGTGCTGCAGCACCGCTCCCAGCCTGCCGAGGTGCCCGCCTATCGGTTGAATGAAGGTGATACCCTTAAGCGCAATGGTGAGCTGTTCAAGGTAACCGAGATTGACCCGGACGGGGTAACACTCAAAGACGGTGAAGCTATCCATCTGAACCACGAACAGACCATCAACTATGACCGGGGCAGCCTGAAGGATGCAGACGGTAAGCTGGTGAAACGCTCGCCGGAATTGGCGAGCAAAGATGATAATCCGTTTTTGGATACTCCTGACTTTTCGCCAGATTTGGCGAAAACCCCGGCAACTCCTGCTACAGCCGAAACCGTACGCCAGGCAGCAGCACAACACCTGAATGAAGTCATACCGGAATCAGGCCCCGCTGTTGGCCTCTCTGTTGCCAAAGCCCCCCGCCGTAATGACACCATCACCTTGCCGGATGATCAACCGGCGCAAAACCATACCCGCTCAGCTGATCCAGAAGTTGAAAAGCGTTGGAAAGCTGCCCATGGTCTGACAGACGGACCCGGCCTTATTGAACGAGGTAAGGCATTTCTACACCGCATGCTATCAGAGACCCAGCACTTCCCTAACCTGGACACAGGCAGTTTCAGCGGCAAGCGTACTGCGGATATTCTCCGGCGCTTTGAATCCTCTGATGTAGCAGCCAAGGCAAAGACAGCCGAATACCTGCACAGCCTGACCGCCTCCTTTGGCCATAAAAAGATGGATCTCTTCACCCGCAAGGTGATTCTGGATGACCTGGTCACCGAAGCGGATAAAGGCCGTGCCTTACCCTTTGGTTACACCACGGAGACCGTCAAGGCTGATCATGCCCGGATCAGCAAACTGGTGGAGGCCAACCAGGATATTCATGAAGCTGTACAGCGTCGGGCAGAGGTCAGCAAGCATCTGGTGCTTGAACTGGTGGACAATGGCCTGCTGCCGGTTGAATCAGTACTGACACCGGAAGGCCTTAAGCGGTATCAGAAAACCGGCAAGTATGGCACCGATGACATTAACACCCGCTATTTCCGGCACCAGGTACTTGAATACGCCAACGCCCGCAAGTGGGCCGGAATCAGTACAGCCGGTGAAGTACGCAACAAGCAGCGAGGCTGGCAGAAAGGACGTGAAGGTTCAGAGCTGGATATCAACACTGATTTTCTTGAAGCAGAGTTTGAGGTTCACGCGCAATCCATGAAAGAGCTGGCAACCAAGAAGGCTCTTGACGAAGTGCTAAGCATCAACGACATAGCCCCGGAACTGCGGCAACAGGCCAAAAAAGACAAGGTTGCTGACTGGAAAACCCTGATACCTGAAGGCTATACCGCGTGGCAGCCGGTACAGGGTAGCGTGTTCTATAAAGGGCATACCTTGCCGGAGAGCATCATCACCAAGTTTTTGGATTCTAACCCGGCATTTGCCGACACCATGAAGAAATTCAAGGAAGTGTTGATCCTGGGCGGCAGGAAGGATGAAGTGATAATCCCTGAAGGGCTGGCAAAGACCCTTGATAATCTGCGTACCAATCGGGATGACGCCACCCTGGACACCATCAACAAGAAACTGATGGCTGTCTGGAAGATCAACACCCTGCTTAACCCTCACCGGCTGATCAAGTACAACATGAACAACATGTCAGGTGATATGGATATCGTCCTTGCTGCTGATCCCGGTATTATGCGGCACTTTAACACCGCCTGGAAGAATGCCCTTAACCGTAAGGCAGGCCGTGCCATGGGTGAGGACGAGATTGATTTGCTGGATCGTGGGGTTATTGATGCCGGTATCTCAATCAACGAAATACCGGACATTGCCAAGCTGCCCGGTTTCCAGCACCTGAAAGACGGTGCCCGGACGGTCAAGCTGCTGGAAGTTATCCGCTCAGGTGACTTTACCAAGCTGATGCCGCCCAACCTGATAGCCCGCTACTTTGACATCGTACACAGCTTAAGTCAGATCCGTGAAGGGCTCCTTCGTGAAGCGTCTTACCTGCGAGCCAAAGAACTGCTTGACCAGGGCAAGACTATCTACTGGGCCTCAAAGCCTGCAGAGATCAACAGTCTGACCAACAACAAGGATAAAGCTGCCAAGCTCAGCCGTGAACTGCTGGGGGATTACGGCAACATCAGCGCCCACGGTGAGAGGATCAGACACAGCCTGGTGCCATTCTGGTCATGGATGGAGATAAACGCTCCCCGTTACTACCGCCTGTTCAAGAACGCAGCCACCAGGGGCGAAGGTGGCAGTACTGCCGCCCGAATCTTTGGAGTCGGCACTCGCAAGGCAGCAGGGGCGGCCCTGGGCGTTACCGAGAAGCTGTTTCTCACCAACCTGCTGTTTGCTTCTGTATCAGCCTTCAATCATCTGATGTATCCAGAGGAAGAGGCCAGGCTGGGCAACAACAACCGGGGTATGCATGTCATCCTGGGCAGCACCAGTGACGGCAAGGTAATGAGTGTTAAGTTCCAGGGTGCCCTTGCTGATGCGCTGTCATGGTTCGGGCTTGAGGACTGGCCCACCAGCTGGGAAAAGTTGCAGGATGGCAAGATGAGTGCTGGAGACCTGTTTAAGAAGATGGCACTGGCAGGGCCTAACAAGCTTGCAAACGCTGCAGCACCGTTTCACAAGCTGGCTGCTGAACTGATCACCGGCAAGAGTGTGTTCCCTGACATTACCCAGCCCAAGCCGATCAGAGACCGGCCAGAGCATGTTGCACGGTTTCTTGCACTGGATGATGAGTATCGCAGCCTGACCGGCAAACCAACCAAGGGCTATCTGGACAGCCTGAAGCGTACCCTGGTGTACGAGTCAGATCCGGGGGAAGTTGCCTACCAGGACACCCGGCAGCGGGTGATTGAATTCCTGAAGAAGCAGGGCAAGGAAATACCAGGGGGAGAACCGACAGACCGTTCCAATGCCTTATACTATCACAAGCAGGCTATCCGGTATGGCGACAGCGAAGCAGCAGCCCACTACAAGCAGCAATACCTACAGGCAGGGGGCAAGCCAGAGGGTATTAGAAAAAGCATCAACACAGCCCACCCGCTGGGCCTGCTGCCGGAAAACATGCGGTACACGTTCCGGCAGAGCTTAAGCCCTGAAGAAGATCAGGCCTTCAAAGAGGGGCTGGGGTGGTACAAGGAGGTATACAGGCCGTGACCAGAAGGGGGAGGATAATGTCCGCCCCCTTTTTACGATTCTCTTTTTTGAGAACCGTTACAAAGTCACTACTATTGATGCCCCCCTGGCACCCTCTTTTTGCTCCCCCTTTTGGGTGAGCAAAATAAAGTCCCGATTTCCCACCAGTCTTGCCCTTTCAATCTGAATTTTCATCCAGTAAGCAAATTTACTGTCTACCCCCAGAAACCCATGCAGCTCCCGTACATTCACCGCCTGCTGCTCTATAACCTTCCCAGAATAGGTGAGACACAAACTGCGCAGCGTAGCCGGACGGCTCAATTTTCAGCCGTCCTCTTACGTGAACGAGCAGAACAAGCAGCAGCCTATGTATGAGATGGATCGGGACGGTTTTACCCTTTTGGCAATGGGCGCTTGCTACCCAAGAAGCTATGCAACTCCCGTGCATTTACCGTCTGCTTTGACATGGCCAAACACTGTAGATAATTTCCGTAAACAGCATCAAGTTAACCTTCCATATTCTGGTGGTTTTTCTATTTGGTAGACCGCTTGACTATGCATATCATGCTAATTTTATTTGTATTTTTGTCTTGTTCGCGGTTGTTTGTTGGTGTATATGCCGTGCAGAACGTAAGCAGGTCACACCTGAAAAGGAGAATACGAACATGGCACAAGTGACAAACCATCAACTCATTAAGGAATTACGGGATCTTTATTGCGATCTACATGAGGAGGCCGGTAAACTAAAATTGCTCTACTACGCAAGCGACAAAGCTGACGATAACGGAGACTGCAGCCTCGAAGGGCTCACTCCTCATATTGCTGATGCCAATACTCGTCTTGTTGGGTTGGCTACGCGGGTTGAACAGGTGACCATAAAAATGGAAACAGCACAAGCGGAGGTGTAGTCATGGCACAACCAGCGAAACCACCAACACCGAGGCAAGACATCAATGCAAACACTCTTGGCGGCTATGCCGAGCAGCTACAACAAACAACGGCGGCACTCAATACTTACCTTGTCAACATAGACCGTCTGCTGGACACATCAGATACAGGTGCTTACTGGCTGCTGAGAATGATAACCGATAGGTTTGATTTTATCGCTAATGACCTGCAGCGAGAGGCTGACGGCAAGCGTCCACTGGATGGAACCGAATTTAAAAACCTTGATTTTTCAAACGAGTGTAAGGCTCGCTGCCCATATCTTGATCAACCGGTAGGAGGTGTACAATGAAGAGTATTGACGCTGAGCCGCTTCTGGAAGCTATCGGAAAGCAGAGACTGCTGTTTATGGCCGTTATGGGGTTGAATGCCCCCGGCATTGATGCCAACCTGACTGCTGAAGAAATTGGTGGTTTAACCTCCTGCATCAGTGAAACAATCAATCTGCTTCAAGGGGTGATTGATGCGGTCGATTAGAACGCAGGCATTAACCAAAGAGGAAAAAGAGGAAATAGACACTCTACTGGGAAAGTTACAGATACTGCCGCACAACGGACAGGTCATACTGCATTGCAACAACAGCAAGGTATCCAGGGTAGAACCACGGTGGAGATTATGAACTACACCACCCTTATTCACTTTTTTATGAAAAAGCCGCCCCGGGATCTCTGGAGCGGCTTTGTTCGTTTCAGCCCGCCTGTCTGAGTGGGATCACCTTTGCCCCTGCCTTCAACCCATCCAGGTAATCAGCCCACTGCTGCATCATAGATCGGCGGGCCGGTAAATGGCTGGTCCGGTTGTATGCCCTACCGTTTGAATCCCTGACAGCATGTGCAAGTTGGTGTTCAATGTGGTCCACGGGGAAACCTAGTACCTCGTCAAGGATGGTCCTGGCCATTGCCCTGAATCCGTGAACGGTCATCTCTTCTTTGCTGTAACCTATCCTTCTAAGAGCTGCCAACAAAGCAACCTCACTCATTGGGCGAAGTGGTGAACGGGCATTAGGAAATACATAACGGCCTGAACCAGTGAGCGGTTGAATATCCTGCAGCAGCACAATAGCTTGTTTGCTTAAGGGGACAGCGTGATCGTGTTTCGTTTTCATCTTGATGGCGGGTATGTTCCATTGTTCGCCGTCAAGATCCAGTTCTGCCCACTCCATTTGACGAAGTTCTCCAGGCCGTACAAACAGAAGCGGTGCTAATTTTAAAGCTGATCTGGTGACAGCATAGCCCGGAAAGTCGTCTATTGCCCGTAACAGGTGCGCTACCTCTTTTGGGTCGGTGATTGCAGCATGGTTGCCGGGTGTACGTGGTGACAATGCCCCCTTCAGTGCTGCCGTGGGGTCATGTTCTGCCCTTCCTGAAGCAACTGCATAGCGGAATACTTGCCCACAAGCAATCTTCAGACGGTGTGCAGTTTCAACGGCTCCCCGATCTTCAACCCTGCGTAACATTTCCAGGACGTGCATTGCTTTTATGGTGGCTATAGGGGCCTTTCCGAGGTATGGAAATACATCTTTCTCAAGACGGGCAAGGGTGCCGGTAGCGTGACTCTCGGACCATGCCGGTAGTTGCCGGGTGTGCCATTCACGGGCTATGACTTCAAAGCTGTCTGTTTCTGCTGTTCCTGCTTCCTTTAGGGCCTTTTTTACCTGGCTGGGGTCAATGCCATTCGCTAAGAGCTTGCGGGCGTCCTCCCGGCGTTGGCGTGCATCCATAAGCGAGACAGCAGGATAAGCCCCAAAACTGATCTTCTTTTCTTTACCTGCGAAGATGTACTTCATGTACCAGAGTTTTCCACCAGAAGGAGTAACGAGAAGATAAAGGCCCCCACCATCAGAAAGTTTTAGGGGTTTTTCTTGTGGTTTGGCTTTTTTTAGTTCGGTGTCTGTAAGCGGTAAAGTTCTTCTTGGCATTGGCTTTGCTCTTTTTAGGGGCCTTTTGATTTTCGTAGGGGCTTTTTGAGATAAAAAAGCCCCTAAAACATCAGGATTCAAACATACCAATACGAACTAATAAGAACAAGCAAAAAGAAAAGCCCCTGATTTCTCAAGGGCTTTCGGTCTCAACCGGACTATGCCGGACTATTTGATGGCGGAGAGGCAGGGATTTGAACCCTGGGTACGGGATTAGCGTACACACACTTTCCAGGCGTGCTCCTTCAGCCACTCGGACACCTCTCCAGGAAGATCGTTTCTATTACAGCAGTTCGTTTAAAATGTCCAGAATTTTGATCAGGGGGTTTTCAGCTGGAACGAATAGGGGTATAGGTGGATACCATGCACGAGACAAGTAAACTGATCGGTATTGTGGTGGCGTTGCCCGAAGAACGGGTGGCCCTGGTCAAGCGACTGAAGCAGGTCAAACGGCGGGTTCTGGATGGCGTTTCGCTCTATGGCGGCCTGCTGGAAGGCCGTCAAGTCTGCGTGGTTGAAGGCGGCATGGGCACTGCTGCGGCAATCCGTGCAACCCGCCTGTTGCTGACAGAAGTCCGGCCCTGTCTGGTGCTGTCAGCCGGTTTTTGCGGTGCCATACGGCCCGGCCCGCAGGTGGCAGATCTGGTCATCTGCAAGCGGCTTTTTGCTCTTGATGACCAGGGGATGCATGAAATTACCCAACCAGGAAGTGACCTGACAGCAGCACGATTATCTGCAGAACTGCAGCATCGCGGAATACGAACCTGGCAGGGAAGTTTTATCACCGCCAGCGGGATTATCACCAAAGCGACCGTTGCCGAGAGCCTGCCAGCAGGCCTGCCGACTCCGGTGCTGGAGATGGAAAGCGCTGCCGTAGCCAGGATCGCCATGGCAGCAGGGGTGCCATTTCTGGGGCTGCGTGCCATTAGCGACGATGCTGCCGAAGAGTTGGACTTCTCCCTGGATGAGCTGACCGACAATCAATTACGAATTAGTATTCCCCGCGTACTGCTCACCTGCCTGAAAAAACCACGGATCATCCCCCAGCTGGCCCGCCTGGCCGCAAACAGCGGCAAAGCCGGTAAAAACCTTGGTAGCGCCCTGCAGCAGATCCTGCCGATGCTGTAATTTTTCCAACCGTTATCACACTAATTACTTCAGTCCTGTTTATTGCCTCAAAAACTTGCATTAGCTCAAAACTGCGGTACGCTTGTCACAGAGTTGCAGCAGACGTCAACGTCTGTCGTAGCCTATAGGCCGTCCGGCAATCAGGCCGATTTCATCATGTATCATATCTCTCATTGCGAGGCTTGAGAAAGAGGTCATCCGGTGGAAACACAATGATCCTCCAGAAACTGCACGGACTTTTCCTGGGTACCCTACGTCGCCAGTTGATCTTTGGCGTAGCAGTGGTGCATGCCCTGATGATGACGCTGTTTGTAAGTGATCTGACCATCCGGCAAAAGGCGCTGCTGCTGGAACGCCAGACCGAACAGGCGGTTGCACTGGCCCACACTCTCGCCACTTCATCAGCCGGCTGGCTGGCCTCCCATGATATTTCCGGTTTGCAGGAACTGGTCAACTCCCAACATCACTACCCCGAACTACAGTTTGCCATGTTGCTGAATACAGAAGGAAGGGTACTGGCCCATACAGACCGTTCCCGCATCGGCCTTTACCTGCTTGACCTGCCCAAGACATCACAGCAGACCATACTTTCAAAAACTCCTGCCCTGGTTGATAACGTGGTCCCCGCTATGATCGGCAGCAGACAGGTCGGTTGGGCCCGGGTTGGTATCGGCCAAAAAGAGGGAAGCAGAAAGCTGGCGGAGATCACCAGAAACGGTACCTTCTATGCCATAGCCACCATCGTTATCGGATCAATCATCGCCTGGCTGATGGGCCGCCGGATCACCGGCAGACTCTATCTTGTCAAGCAGACCATTGATGCGGTCAGCTCCGGCAACCGGAGTGTTCGCTCCTCAGTACCGGGGGATGACGAGGCTGCCATCATGGCACGGGAATTCAACACCATGCTGGACCGGCTGGATGCACAGGATGCTGAACTGCGCGTCAGCGAGGAGCGCTATCGTTCACTGATCCACAAGGTGCAGACAGCAATTGTACTCCACGACGGACAGGGCCGGATCCTGGACAGCAATCCCCTGGCGCAACAGCTGCTGGGTCTTTCAGCGGAACAACTTATCGGCAGGGAGTTGATTGATCCCGGATGGCAGTTCCTGCGGGAAGACGGTTCCGCACTGCCGCCGGAAGAGTTACCGGTCAGCCAGGTCATAGCCACCAGGCAGGCGGTCAGAGACCTGATAACCGGCATCTACCATCCTGACGGAGAGCAGCTGACCTGGATGTTGCTGAACGCGGAACCGGAATTTGACCAGACCGGCGCAATCATGCGGGTCATCGTCTCCTTTGTCGATATCACCGAACGTAAACAGGCGGATCAGGTACGGCTGGCGCCGCTTCATTATTTTGAGAGCATGGACCGGATCAACCGGGCTATCCAGGGGACCGACGACCTTGAGCAGATGATGAGCGCTGTGCTGGATGCCGTGCTGATCAACTTTGGCTGCGACCGGGCCTTTCTGCTGCACCCCTGCGATCCCGGGGCAGAAACATGGCTGGTGCCGATGGAACGTACCCATGCAGACTATCCCGGTGCAGGCGTCTTGGGAACGCCCCTGCCGATGACAGCGGATGTTGCGGCAACGCTCCGTCTGCTGCTGGCTTCCAACGGTCCGGTCTCCTTTGGTCCCGGCTCGCCGAATCCACTCCCCCCGGATGTTTCTGAACGCTTTGGCTTCAAGAGCTTATTATCGATGGCCTTCCACCCCAAGTTAGGATCCCCCTGGCAGTTCGGTATTCACCAGTGCTCCTATCCCCGCATCTGGACCGAAGAAGAACACCGCCTGTTCCAGGAGATCGGCAGGCGACTGGCAGATGGCATGACCACCCTGCTGATCTATCGTCATCTGCGGGAGAGCGAGGAGCGCTACCGCCAGGTGTTCGAGAACTCGCCGGTTTCGATCTGGGAAGAGGATTTTTCGGCGGTGCGGGAGTTTTTTAACGACCTGAAGCGGCAAGGAATCACCGATATTGATCACTACTTTGATCTCCATCCAGAAACAGTGCAACACTGCGTGGAACGAACCAGAATTCTCAACTTGAACCAGGCTGCTTTGGTGTTGCATGGGGCATCCAGCAAGGAAGAACTGTTTGCCGGACTGGCCAACACCTTTACACCCGACTCATTTGCAGCCTTCCGCCAGGAGCTTGTCTCTCTCTGGCAAGGCAAGACCGAGCTGGTACGGGATGCAGAGGTCAAGACTCTGGCAGGTGAACCACGCCAGGTAACGGTTCACTTCTCGGTCTGCCCCGGCTATGAGCAAAGCCTTGCCAAGGTACTTGTTTCATTGGCTGATATCACCGATCGCAAGCGGGCAGAGGAAGAGGTTCGCCTAAGTCTCGCCCAACAGGTGGCGCTACTTGATGTGTATCAGAAAATGCCAACAGCCCGGGTGCCTGAGATCATCGCCTTTGTTGTGGATAAGTGTGTCAATCTGACCGGCAGTGTCATCGGTTTTGTCGGGCTCATCAGTGATGATGAGCGCTCCATGGAAACGCACTTATGGTCGGTTAAGGCCATGGAAAGCTGTCCTATCGATACCCCGCTACGCTTCCCGCTCAGTGATGCGGGGCTCTGGGCAGAACCGGTCAGGCAGCGCCGGGTGGTCATTGTGAACGACTATGCGGCAGCCAGTCCGCTCAAAAAAGGTTGTCCCAAGGGGCACCTTGAGCTAACCCGCTTCATGGGGGTGCCGATTATCGCCAACAACCGTGTGGTGGCAGTGGCAGGGGTGGCAAACAAAGCTGATGCGTATGCAGAAGCGGATCATTACAAGGTCTCGTTGCTTTTGAAGGGGATGTGGGACATCCTCAAACGCAAATGGGCTGAAGAGGAGCTGCGCACGTTAAATGACGAGCTTGAAGAGCGGGTACAGCAGCGCACCAGTGAACTGGCTGAAAAAAACGAGACCCTGCAGCGGATGAACAAGATCTTTGTGGGCAGGGAGCTGCGGATGGCAGAACTGAAGGAGCGGATCAAAGAGTTAGAAAAAATGACAACGGCATCTGAAAGGAGCCTTTAAGATGCAAACAATCAGATTGCTGGCCTTAATTGCACTGCTGGTTGTGATAACGGCAGGCAGTACATGGGCCAGGGAGTACCGTATCGGTGTGCTGTACTGGTCCAGCAACATCCCCGGCCAGGTGGCCATGAGCAGGGGACTTGAGAATGAAGCCCGCAAGATCAATGCCCAGGCGCCAGCCAAAAACAGACCGACCGTCAAACTGGAAATACGGACTGCCGGGGACGGCGCACACGGGATTGAAAACCAGATCCGCCAGATGCAGGAGCTGATCCGGGCAAAAGTGGACCTGCTGATTGTGCAGCCCACCGATAATGCGGCTCTGGCCGAGCCGCTGCGTCTGGCCAACAAGGCCGGTATCAAGGTGGTTGCCTATGATCAGTATATCAGTGGTGGCACCCTGGCAGCCTATCGGACCTCCGACAATTACCAGGCCGGCTACCTGGACGGCGAGTATATCGCCTCAAAATTCCCCAAGACAAAGGAACTGCGCGTGGCGCTGGTGGAATACCCCCATGTCTCCTCCACGGTGGAGCGGGTCAACGGTTTTCTGGAGGCCCTGGAACATGCCGGGCAAAAATACCGGGTACTCAAGTCATACACCGCTGTTGAACCGGTTGGCGGGGCAAAGGCCGGTGCATCTATCCTGAAGGATTTTCCGGCCCGTGGTTCCATTGACGTGATCTTTACGGTTAATGACGGCGGTGGGCTGGCGGTGGTGGACAAGCTGGCCAAGGCAGGACGAAACGAGATCATGGTAGCCACCATTGACGGTGACCCGGCATCGGTCAAAAACATCAGGGAAGGACGACTGACAGTGATCGATTCGGCCCAGTTCTGCGGTCCCCTTGGCGCCGAGGCGCTCAAGGCGGGATATGCGCTACTTAACGGCGATAAACCGCCCTATCATGCCTTGGTGCCGGTATTTCCGATTACCCGGGAAACTCTAAAACAGTATCCCGGCTGGATGGGACCGATCCCTCCGGCCTTTGCCAAACCCTGGAAGAGTCCTGTGCCTCAATGGCGCGGTGCCATGCGTATTGTGAAACATTGAACCTATAAAAAGCAGTTCACCACAGAGTAAAACAATTTTAAGTTTATTTGTCTGTTTTCCTCTGCGTCCTCTGCGGTAAAAAACGTTTTTAGGCTGAAACATTACGGGACGAGACGATCTTATGACTACCTCACGAAACCCGATTATCGACAGGGTGGACAGAAAACTGGCCTTCAGTTTCGGTGCCTTGACCCTGGTGCTGATGCTGCTGATAACCAGCGTTTCCAGCTATCTGTTCATCAGGCTGCAATCACGGGAAGAGGATCGTCTGGCCGGAGCACTGGCCAGAATCATCGGCGAATCGGTCAGCAAGGTCAGTTTTTCCGGCACCTACCACGCCCGCCTCTTCGTTGAGGAGATCAAGGCAAAAACCCCTGAGATCGACGCAATTTCTGTTGAATCAACTGCTGGCCGGATCATTGCCCACAGCGATCCGGCCTACAACGGCAGGCCGGTGCTTGGCGAAGACCTTGCTTTGCTCAAGACATCTCTTGCGCGTAATACAGCGGTGATTAGCGAACGTGTCACCATGCGTGGCACAACGGAAAAGATCGTTGTATTTCCCTATGGTGGCGGTATTGACACCGATATTGTTGGTGTTATCAGGTTGGTGGTCAATGTTGACAAGACCCGCCAGGACCAGCAATCCGGTATTATCGGCATGCTGCTGATAACCGTGCTGCTCTCCTGCGTGGCTGTCTTCATCATCCTGCTGCTCAGCAGATATTTCGGTTCAGCCGTCAAGGAACTTGCCATGCAGTTGCAGGCCATCCTCGACAACTCACCGGCCCTGATCTACGTAAAAGATCGCGAGGGACGCTATCAGTTCGTTAACAAGGCCTGGCGTGAGCTGTTTCATATCAACGACAGCAATGTCAAAGGCAAGACCGATCTTGAACTGTTCCCAGAGGAAACCGCACGCCAGTCTATGGCAAACGACCGGCTGGTTATGAGTTCCACCACACCGTTAACAATCGAGGAGCAAGCCCCGGTTGAGGATGGGCTGCGCTATTATCACAGCACCAAGGTTGCGGTACGGGATACCGACGGCACCACCTACGGACTCTGCGGTATCTCAACCGATATCTCGGAGCGGAAGCAGTCTGAAGAGCAGATCAGGGTAATGAATGACGAACTTGAACAGCGCGTGCAACAGCGCACGTCAGAATTGATGGAGCGTGGCCGGGAGCTGCAGGACAACCAGCAGGCCTTGATGAACCTTGTGGATGACCTGAACCAGAAGACCGATGAACTGGAGCAGGCAAATGCCAAGCTGCAGGAGCTGGATCAGCTGAAATCCATGTTCATCGCCTCCATGAGCCATGAACTGCGGACGCCGCTTAACTCGATCATCGGTTTCTCCAGCATCCTTAAGGATGAATGGCTTGGCCCGCTCAGCCCGGAACAGAAGGAAAACCTGGCCACCATTCAGCGCTCCGGTAAACATCTGCTTAACCTGATTAACGACGTGATCGACGTTTCAAAGATTGAAGCAGGCAGGATCGAGGTGCGCCGTGAGGAATTTGACCTGCACGACCTGCTACAGGAGGCAATTCAGTATGTGGACAAGGATATTCGTGATAAAGGTCTGCAGCTACATCTCAATCTGCGGCATCATGACCTCTGTACCGACCGACGCAGACTACTGCAGTGCGTCCTGAACCTGCTGAGCAACGCCGTCAAGTTTACTGAAAAAGGGACCATCAGCCTGTATTCGGCAGTCGGGCCTGATAAACCAGGCGAGCCAACACCTGTTATAATTGCTGTCAACGACACCGGTATCGGGATCGAAGAGCAGGACATTCCCCGGCTCTTTATGCCGTTTGTACGGCTGGAGTCCCCCCTGAAAACCCTTGCCCCAGGCACCGGTCTCGGGCTTTATCTGACCAGAAAACTGATTGAAGAAGTCCTGGGCGGCTCCATTGGTTGTACCAGCATACAAGGTACCGGCAGCACCTTTACCCTAACGATTCCGGAGCGACTCTATGAAAAAGGTATTGGTAGTAGAGGATAACAGCGACAACCTGCGACTGATCAGCTATGCCCTGCGGCGCTATGGTTACGAGGTCATTTCAGCCGAGTGCGGTGAAAAGGGAGTGGAGCTGGCTATCAGCGTGCGGCCCTTCTTTATCATCATGGATATCAACCTGCCTGATTTCGACGGACTTGAAGCCACCCGTCGCATCCGCAAGAGCGGCGCCAACGGCAGCATCCCGATCATCGCCATCACCTCCTACGCCATGGCCGGGGATATGGATCAGGTGCTTGCTGCCGGGTGCACCGGCTATTTTGAAAAGCCGATTGATCCATTGACCATCATGGACAAGATCCATGCCCTGCTCGGCATATCTGCACAGCTGGCACCTGGAAACGGAGGACAACCATGAAGGTCCTCATTGTTGAAGATAATGCCAGCTCCCTGAAGCTGCTGCGTCTTACCCTTGAGCATTACGGCTGCACGGTGATTGAGGCAGAGGACGGGCAGGAAGGACTTGAGCAGGCTAACCGTCACAGGCCTGACGTCATCATATCTGACGCTCTCATGCCCCGCATGGACGGTTTTCAGCTGATCCGGGCACTTAAGGCAGACCCGGCGCTCTGCACAATCCCCTTTATTTTTTACTCTTCAACCTACACCGGTGAGAAAGAGCATGAGCTGGCCCTTTCACTCGGGGCAGAGGCCTTTATCAACAAGCCGGTGGAGCCTGCTGTACTTTGGGAAAAAACCTGCGCAATCTTGCAGGACTGCGCAACGCGCCAGAGAACGCCTGACCACCCGGCAATAGACTCAGGAGACGAACGGTTCCTGCGCGAGTACAGCCAGATTGTGGCAAGCAAACTGGAGGAAAAGGTACGAGACCTTGAAGATGCGCTGATACTACGTAAACAGGCTGAAGAGGAGCTGCGCCGACTGAATATTGAACTGGAGCAACGTATTGCCCAGGAGGTTGAAAAAAATCAGGCAAAAGACCGTATTCTGGCCTATCAAGCCCGTTTGGCAGCCATGGGGGAGATGCTCAGCAATATTGCCCATCAGTGGCGACAGCCACTTAACAACGTCTCGCTTATCGTTCAAAACCTGCAAGCAGAGTTTGAAGATGGTGCGCTCACGCCAACGACATGTCGAAACCATGTGGATGAGTGCATAAACATACTGATGTACATGTCACACACGATCGATAATTTCCATGCGTTTTACCAGCCTGATTCCGGGCGTCAATCATTTGATCTGTACCAGACCATCACAGAATCACTCACGCTGGTCAGAGAAAGTCTGGAATCCTGCGGCATTGTTATTGGCCTGGTTAGTGAGTGTCATTTTATTGTAAACGGATTCAGGAAAGAATTTTCGCAGGTGCTTTTAAACGTCGTCCAAAACGCAAAGGAGGCGATTCTGCTCCGTCAGCCAACAGCGCCTTTTGTGGAAATCAATTGTTCTCAAAGGGAAGGCTTCGTACGAATAACGGTCAAAGACAATGGCGGCGGCATCCCTCCAGAGATACTGGACAAGGTCTTTGACCCCTACTTTACCAGCAAGTTCAAGTCCCAGGGGGTCGGCATGGGACTGTACATGTCTAAAATGATTATTGAAAAACATATGGGTGGCAAAATATCGGTTGCCAACGGTGCTGAAGGAGCGGAAGTGACCATTGAACTACCGCTTGAATCTGGCTTGGCCGCTTAACCTGTTACACAAACCATCTTGGCTACCAGCGTCCCAGCGGTGACCAGGGGTAATCCTTGAGATGCTCCCGCAGTTCCTCTTCGCGGTAGCGGTTGACCCGCTGCAGGGCCAGCACGGTCACCAGGACAATCGGCAGGGTAAAGATGAAGATGCCTGTCAGGGCCATAAGATACTCACCAATCCAGAAGGTTACCGTCCAGATAAAGATAAGCACCGACAGATACAGAATCGGCCCCAGCAACGACCGAAAAGGCAGACGGAAGATGCCGACTGGCACACCCTCTTCCTGGTGACGATCGATCCACTGAAAGGCGGCCACCAGCACAAAGCTGGTCAAGAGCCAGCCAACATAGTTTGAGAGTGGAATGCCAAAATGAATCCCCTCTTGGCGATAGCCGTAGATCTGCCCCAGGAACCAGCGGTGGCCTTGGTGGGAGGCCGGATCAATAATGATGTCCAGAAAGGTCTGCAGGAAGGCACCCAGCACTAAAGCAGCCCATGAGTTGCGGATGGCGCGGGTCTCCAGCGTGATCAGATCATAGCCTCTGGTGGCCAGAGGCGAAAGAATGAACAGCGCAGTACTGTAGCTGCAGTAGGTCAGAAAGACATAGGAGAGTGAGTCAAAGAACGGCACCCCCCAGACCCAGAGCTCTTTATGGCTGGTGGTATCAATGTAGTAGTACCAGCCATAGGGAATGCCGGTGGTGATAGACAGCTTTTCAGAGACAAAGGCGATCAGATAGCCCACCCCGGTAAAGGTCAGGGTCTTTTTCCAGCCCACATGGGGGACGCAGGCCAGCAGAAACGCGGCAAAAAAGGCGAACACATAGGGACGCATGGTGAAGGTGCCAATGGCAATGTCGAGCATGGGAATCCTGTACGTAAACAGGGGTGCAGCCAACTGCACCCCCTGGGTAAGATAGTTACTGCTGGCTGATCACCAGGGCCTGATCCAGATCTGCAATCAGATCATCAATATGCTCAATCCCCACCGAGAGGCGGATCAGATCCGGGCTGACCCCGGAGGAGCGCTGCTGCTCTTCAGTCAACTGGCGGTGGGTGGTGCTGGCCGGATGCAGTACGCAGGATCGGGCATCCCCCACATGCACCACCAAAGCGATCAACCTGCAGGCCTCCATAAACTTCTTGCCTGCTGCAGCCCCACCCTTGATACCAAAGGTCAGCACACCACTAGCCCCCTTGGGCAGGTATTTCTGTGCCCGCTCGTAGCTTGGATGGCTGGCCAGCCCAGGGTAGCAGGCCCACGACACAGAAGGATGAGATTCCAGGTGCTTTGCCAGCGCCAGGGCATTTTCACTGTGACGCTGCATCCGCAGCGGCAGGGTGTGCAGACCAAGGTTGAACAGGAAGGCGTTCATCGGCGCCACGGTGGCCCCCAGATCCCGCATCAGCTGGACCCGCGCCTTAATGATGTAGGCTGCCGGACCAAAGGTCTTGACATACTGCATGCCATGGTAGCTGGTATCCGGCTCCACCAACTCAGGAAACTTGCCGTTATCCCAGTTAAAGGTGCCGCCATCCACAATCACACCACCCACACTGGTGGCATGGCCGTCAATATACTTGGTGGCTGAATGGACAATGATGTTGGCCCCCAGTTCAAAGGGACGGCAGAGGTAGGGGGTTGCCATGGTGTTGTCAATAATCAGCGGCACCTGTTGCGCCTTGGCCACGCTGCTGAATTTCTCAAAATCCAGCACGTTCATACCGGGGTTACCGATGCTCTCGGCATACAGGGCGCGGGTGGTGGGCCGGAAGGCTGCGGCAATCTCCTCGGCCGATGCATCAGGGTTCACAAAGGTGACTTCAATCCCGAACTTGGGCAGAGTGGCTGAAAACAGGTTGTAGGTACCGCCATACAGTGTACTGGCGGATACAATATGCTGCCCGGCCTGGCAGATATTCAGGATAGCCAGGCTGATGGCTGCCTGACCGGATGAGGTGGCCAGGGCTGCCACGCCTCCCTCCATCTGGGCAATTTTCTGCTCAAAGGCATCGGCTGTGGGATTGCCCAGCCGGGTGTAAAAGAAACCGGGTACCTCCAGATCAAACAGCTTTGCCACATAATCAGCACTGTCATATTTAAAGGTGGTGCTCTGCACAATCGGCACAATCCGCGCTTCACCAGCCTTGGGCTCGTATCCCCCCTGAATTGCCAGAGTCTCAAGCTTCCAGTTCTTGTCCATTCGATAGCCTCCTTATAAAGAGATGTTCCGCATTATGAAGTGTCCGACCTCATTGGTCAAGAACAACGGTTTTACACAACTATTACATCACCCCTCACGCTGCTGCTGTATAGAGAATAGCATCAATGCTGCATCGGGAGGGTTGAGCATGGTCAAAGAATTGAAGATTGGTAAGCATACCGCACGGTTCCCGGTTATTCAAGGCGGTATGGGGGTGCGGATATCAGGCGGTAACCTGGCCGGCCATGTTGCCAAATGCGGCGGTATCGGCCTGGTGGCAGCAGCCGGGATTGCCCTGAACAGTGATCACTATACCGGCACCAACTATTTTCAAGCCGAGACCCAGGCCTTCCAGACCGAGCTTCGCAAGGCCCGCGCCATTGCTCCGGATGGCATTATCGGCGTTAACGTGATGGTGGCGTTGTCAGATTTTGAAGCTCTGGTTAAATCTGCCATTGAAGCTGGCGCTCAGGTGATTGTCTGCGGTGCCGGTCTGCCACTTTCCCTGCCTGAGCTGACCGCTCATGCCCCTGATGTGGCCCTGGTGCCGATCGCCTCATCAGTACGGGCTGCCCAGTTGATTGCACGCACCTGGGAAAAGCGCTACCACCGCCTGCCTGATGCGGTGGTGGTGGAAGACCCTGACACTGCCGGTGGCCACCTTGGCGAGAAGATGGAAAACATCGGCACCGGTGAGTATGACCAGTATGCCACCGTGCGGGGCGTCAAGCAGTTTTTCCGTGATGAATACCATGTTGAGATACCGATCATCGCTGCCGGTGGCATCTGGGATCGGGCTGATCTTGAGCATGCCCTGGCTGAAGGTGCTGATGGCGTGCAGATGGCCTCCCGCTTTGTCTGTACAGAAGAATGTGATGCAGATGATGCCTTTAAACAGGCCTACCTGAACTGCAAGCAGGAAGATATCGGCCTGCTGATGTCACCGGCCGGTCTGCCGGGGCGGGCCATCCTGACCAACACCCCCAACATCCGCCAGTATGATCTGGATCACCATACCCCCTGCCGGATGGGCTGCCTCAAAAAATGTTCCTATAAAGAATCAGGTGAGCGTTTCTGTATCGTCACCGCCCTGGACCGCGCCCAGAAGGGTGATGTGGAGACCGGTCTGGTCTTTTGCGGTACCAACGCCTGGAAAGCAGATAAGATCACCACGGTACAGGCGATCTTTGATGAGCTATTCGGAGAAAAGGGCTAATATTTTGACATAACTTTTAAAAACCCGCCTGCTTTCAGGCGGGTTTTTTTGTTGTCTTTTTTCGAGCCATGGGGGTCAGGCTCGACTTTCTGCTATTTTCAAAGCTGGCTGTTTAACCGGTCTCGTTTCTCCGTAAGGACTGTTTTCCCCTGTGCAATTACAAATACGATTACAAACGCTGTCACACAATCGGCACTTGTCTTGGGAACCACAACCGGAATAGACTAACGTAAAATTTATCTTCAATTATTTTAAACAGATTGATCAAAGTAGCATTGGACTGGAGGACGCAGAATGTATCTTGCACGGGATAAAAACAATGATCTGTATCTGTTCAGAATCCTTCCTGAACGACGCCGGGAGTGCTGGTGGGCTGATGCTGCACTTGACGGTTCGTACCTTCGTCTCGACAAACAACTCTATCCTGAAATCACCTGGGACACAGAGCCGTTAGAGGTGTCATTAGTACCATTTCAGCAGTCTGTTGATGAAACAGCCTAAAACCCATAAAGGACACAGCCATGCAAAAAAATGAGGCCTATTTTGCCGCAATTGCAGAACGCCTGCGCAATGAGCATCTTCCGGAAATCCCTATCCAGCATGAGTGGCTGGAGTTATCAACTCTGTTGTCACAGATGGAGTCACCGCACCTGAGGGAGATCGGCCTGAATGAACTGGCCCGCCATGCAAGACAGGAGGCAAACTTCAAACTTGCGGATAGCAGCAAAAGTATCAGCACGCACTAAGATATTTTAGCAGACTCTGCTGTGATTGCAGGTTTGAACAAGGCTGTGGCCAGCCGGGGCCGACAATCTTCAACTTACTGCCTGGCTTGTACCCCTGAGCTTCCCGTCAGCTTAACGCCAACCACCACGCCCCTGCCACACAGACCATACTCAGTAGCCCCAGTAGCAGGTTCGCCGTGCGCGGTACAGGGCCAAAACGTCTGATCAGGAGCTCGGCAATCACCCCCAGCGGGACACCAAACAGCAGGCCGAACAGATGCGCGCCAAGATCGGTATTCTTTCCTTCTGAACCAAGCACCACCAACAGGGCCGCTGCTCCGGCCAGCGGCAGCAGCAAACGTTGCAGTGCCTGATGACGGTTTCTGATAACACCTGAGCCCGCCAGCATCCCCACCACACCAAAAACCGCTGTTGAGGCCCCCACTGAATTGTGTGCGGCTGATTGCAGGCAGGCGTTGGCAAGATTACCCGACAGACCGGCCAGCAGTGTCAACGACCAGGACAGACCGCTTCCCCATTCCCGGCAGAGCAGAAAAACAAAAAGCCCGCCAATGGCAAGGTTACCCAGCAGATGTGACAGGTCGGCATGCAGGGTCAAGGCGGTGATCAGACGCCACCACTCCCCTGCCCTGATACTGCCTGCCTGGACCATGCCGAGGCTGAACCAGTCCGGTAGTGCCCCGTTGATCATAAAAAGGTCTGCGTGGACAAGGTTGTGGAAGGCCGCCAGCAGGATCAGAATGGAGAGTGTTGCCAGTACGCCTTGATCCAGCTCACGGGTGGGAGGTGATGGCGGGGGCCAATTGCGATTTTCTGTTTCATAGCATTGCAGTTCATAGATAGCAGCCTGCAGATGCTCTTCCGGCACCAGTAGCTGCATCTCTGACTGATCAGGGGCTAACCGGTACGGAATTTCTCTGGCCGACAGAACCAGCAGCCAGACAGGCTTTACCTGTTGCTCCGCCATGCCGACTGCAGCAGGGTCAAGAGGCAGCCATACGTCCCCTTGGGCGGTTACGGTTTCATTCTGAGCATCCATATTTTTACTATAATCATAACATGGCGGCTTTACCACCTGCTCTGTGATTAAAAATCCATCCTTACGGTTGAATAGCAGGCCCATGCTCTTATTTTTGTTGACTCCGCAGCAGACCAATTGATATATCAAGAAAAGTTGATTTAAGTGTTTCAGGAAAACTGATCTATGCTTCTTGATGTTCTCAAAGCCCTTGCTGACGCCAGTCGCCTGCGCCTGGTGGCGATCCTGCTGCGTGGTGAATTTACCGTGCAGGAGTTGACCGCTATCCTTGCAATGGGTCAGTCCCGCATCTCACGGCATCTCAAGATCCTGACCGAGGTGGGGGTGTTGTCGGTTAAACGCCAGGGGACCTGGAGCTACTATCGCGCCAGCAGTGAGTCGCCTTTTTTCCACGCCATCAGGCCGGTGCTGGAACAGGAGCTGGAGACACTGCCGGAGCGGGAAAAAGATCTGGCACAGATCGCTGCGGTGCTTGAAGCCCGCCGTCAGCGCAGTCGGCAGTTTTTTGATCAACATGCCCGCCAGTGGGAGACTCTGGCCCGTACCCTGCTGCCGGTGCCGGACTACCGGGAGCAGTTACTGGCGCTGATACCACAAGGAAAACAGGTGGTGGAGATCGGGCTTGGCACCGGTGGCCTGCTGCCTGCCCTGACCCAAAAGGCCTGTTCCGTGATCGGGGTTGATCACTCTCCGGCCATGCTGGATGAGGCCCGCCGCAGGCTGGATGCATCCGGCATTGCAGGGGTTGACCTGCGGCTGGGAGAGATGAACCATCTGCCGCTGCCGGATCGTTCCGTGG